>Ga0182016_10000361_pt1 | contig 56861 bp, 46 predicted proteins | sample 712S2MmetaG_FD_120491 | JGI IMG/M metagenome (GOLD analysis project Ga0182016, IMG submission 120491) | Permafrost microbial communities from Stordalen Mire, Sweden - 712S2M metaG | ecosystem: Environmental > Terrestrial > Soil > Wetlands > Permafrost | place: Sweden: Stordalen | collected...
CCACTGGAACTTCCATAATTGATTCAGGCAATCGAGCACGATGCGCCCGTGGACCTCATTGAGATGTTGAACGTCGAGTCCCGTCCTCAAATCCCCAAACAGATCATTCCGACTGACATACCCCCCGCTGCGCAGCTCGTGCCCGAACACCTCGATTCCCAGTGGGACATCGACGTCGATCTTGGTCGTCAAAAAACCGGAGTTACCCTCTACCCGGACGTTCACATTGGAGCGCGCAAATCCCCGGGTGTAGAACTCAGTCGAATCGGACGACAATGTGATTCGCGTACGATCGAGCGGAATCACATATTGGATATTGAGCGCGGGCCTAAGCGACCAGGTGTCGGTATTCCAGTCAATCAGGCCCAGCTGCTTGAGTTCGGGAAGATTCTGCTTCGCAAACATGCTTTGCGCCCAGTAGCTGTCGGTCGTGTGTCCGTAAAGCGCCATGAGCGTCGGCGCGAAGCTGAAAGTCTCGGTGGTCCAAAATCGCGCGCCGCCCCCAAACTCGATCGACGAGGTTTTGTACTCGCTAGTATCACCGGCTTCAGGCGCTGTATTTATCTGATTCGATGACTTCAGGTATCCCATGCTCCCCTGGATTCGGGGCTGCCATCCGATACCAAGGTCGCCAAGCGGCATGGGAACGCCGATCTCCCCGGCGCCGCCGATTTTGCTGACGTGTAAATCCGCGTCAGCACGTAAACCCGGCGCGAGTGCCCCGGTCGAGTGAAACGTGCCATCCGAGAACCCAAAGTCACCCCCAAGAATGGTCAGCGCTTCCACACGTGCGCCGATCGCATCTTGGATCGCCCTCGCCCCGCTCATGGACAGCTGTGCTTCGGCGCTGCCGGGGATTGAGCTGAGCAGCAGCGGCGCCACCAGCACTACCACACGAGAGATGCCATGTTGGTGGAACGCAGACATCACGCGCCGGCCGTATGAGCGGGGTTGAACTGACGATTGACTGACGGCTCGATGGGTGCCGAATGCCTAAATCGACCGCTTCAATCGAGTTAACCGCAACCGAATCCCCCGGTGCCATGTCTTTCAGTCGTGTATTGAGGCCGACCTTGAAGGTGTCCGTGCGACCGTCGGGGTATTGCACTGCGAGCAGTCGATAGCTGGGATCGATGACAAGTATGCGCGCGACACGTCGGCCGCCTTCCACACGGTCGTCTCCGCGCTCCGGCTGGGGGGCGACGTATACCGCCAGATTCTCTATGACCTTCGGACGGATTTGATCACCGGGATGTACATATTCAAGATTGCGCACTCCAGGCGCGATCTTGATTTCGATCGTCTTCGCCTCGCTCGTGCTCGCCACGACAGTGCGTCCTGCCACATCGATGGATTTGACCCGCATGGATGGCATTGCAAATTCGACGTCGATCGAATCTTCAATGACACGCGGCTCCCCGTTCGGACGAAGTTGCGCGCTGGGCGCGCTCCAACATCCCGATACCAGCATGGTAACCGCCATGAGGGCCGCCTTGGGCCCGAGCCGCGAAATGTAGGTATGCATGCGTATATGGAAAACTCCTTGCCTCCTATAGACGACAATGCCTCCGCGCATTTTTTGTCCTTGTCCAGTCGCGTGGACCATCAGGAGGCCACGTGTATTGCCCCGAGCGCGACGGGACGGTGCACCTAAGCCGTTTTGTTGGGATGAACCCGGCCGGTCTCCCGGAGCAACGATCCCACCACCAATGCCGCAATCAGAACACTCATCCAGAAGAGACCGGCGTGCCTGAAATGCGAGCCCGCGTCGATGGTTTGTGCGCCCAGAGTTTTGCCGAAGCGCTCAGCAAAAATCGGCCCGATCGCTGCGGTGACGCCGAAGGTCAAGAAATTGATTGCACCGGTCGCACTCCCCTTGACCTCGTCGGGATTAACCTCCTTGATGATGGTGTACGGGATCATGGCAGCCCCGGAAGCCACACCGAGGATGAACAGCGTGAGCCATGTGGGGAGGAGGGTCGGGGAGTAAATCAGTTGGGCGAAGCCGATCAGCATGATCGCCGCGCCCCCTAGATAGACAGGCTTACGGCGACCGAGCCGGTCTGCGAGCCAGCCGAGAAGCGGACACCCGAACACCCATCCGAGCGGAACCATCGAAATGGCGAAGACGGCATCTGCAAAGGAAAACAACTTATCGGTCTGGAAAAAGCGCACGCCCCAGACCATGTCCCCTACCGTGGTCGGGACAAACAGCAACCCGGCGGCAAGCCCGCAAAGATAGGACTGCGGATTCGAGAATACGATTTTGTACGTGGACAGGATTCCACCACTCGATTTCCCCGTCGGTATGCGAGTCGTTTCCTTTGGCGTGATCCACAACAAACCTGCCGCTACGAGAAGCACGACGACCCCCGCGCGGCCCCAGTATTGCGGGACCGACAGCCCGTCGGCGATCCAGTGACCGACCACGAGCTGACCAGCCGTTCCGCCGAGCATACCCACACACTGCGTGACGCCGATGGCGGTTGCCAGACGCCGCGCCGGCAAGCCGTGGGAGGCGAGATACACCGCCCCGGTGAACGCAAAGGCGGAGCCCGCCCCTTGCAGCAGCCGTCCGAGGTACCCGGCCCCTTCGTTCGGGGCCATGAACAAGAGGCACCCGATCCCCAGGATGGCCATCCCCGTGGAAACCACGTATTTGGCGCCCAATCGGTCGAGCAGGACTCCGGCCACGAGGCTCGCGGTCGAGTAGGTGTAGTAGTAGGTCCCGAGAATGTCGCTGACGCCAAGCGTCGAGACACCGAAGGTCTTGGCCAATTCGGGAATCATCACCGCCGGGGAGGAGCGCACCGCATACTCGAGAAAGTAGAAGGTCAGAGAGAAAACCCAGGCGACGATGAAAGCGTGCGTCGCCTCGCTCTGGGATCGCGGCAGATCAGTGGCTACATTCAAGCAGAAGCGTCCTTGATGTCGGAGGGAGCAACCATTTCGTATATCGACTCAGCGGAAGATCGCCGTCTTTGCCACATCCACGATCTCGTTAGCTTGGCCATTGAGCACGGCCTTGAGCATCCATACACTGAAGCCCTTCGCGTGCTCGATCTTGATCTCGGGTGGCATCACGAGTTCCTGCCGATCAGTCAACACGTCGATGACGGCCGGACCCTCGTGTGCGAAGGCAGCCGAGATCGCCGATTTCAGTTCGCCCGGGTCCTCCACGCGCACACCATAAATACCCATGGAATCGGCCATGCTTGCGAAATCTGGATTGTCGAGCCGCGTGCCTGTTGGCAGAAATCCGCCCGCCTTCATCTCGATGTCGACGAAACCCAGGAGCCCGTTGTTGAAGATGACAATCTTGATCGGCAGTTTCGACTGGCGCACGGTCAATAAATCACCCATGAGCATCCCAAAGCCCCCGTCACCCGACATCGAAATAACCTGCCGGTCGGGCATTGCGAACTGCGCGCCGATGGCTTGCGGCATCGCATTGGCCATTGATCCGTGAAGGAACGAACCCAGCAGCCGGCGCTTGCCGTTCATCTTGAGGTATCGCGCAGCCCACACCACCGGTTCACCTACGTCGCAGGTGAAAATCGCATCCTCACTGGCGAGGTCGCTCACTATTTTCGCAACCAGCTGCGGATGAATAGGCCTGTGTTTGGAATGTTCCTTGGCGAGATCGTCGAGGCCCTTCCGCGCTTTGGCGTAGTGGCTGAGTGCGGCAGTCAGGTGAGAATCATCGAGCCTCCCCGACACGCGATCGGTCAGTCGCGAGAGAACCTCGCCCACGTCCCCAATCACACCGAGATCGAGACGGCAACGCCGACCGAGGTTCTCGCCACGAATATCGACCTGGGCTATTCGAGCCTTCGCCGGATAGAATTGCCGATACGGGAAATCGGTTCCAAGCATGAGCAGGCTATCGCACGCCTCCATGGCGTGGTAGCCGGAGGAAAATCCAATGAGCCCCGTCATCCCCACATCGTAGGGATTGTCCCATTCGATGTGCTCCTTGCCGCGCATCGCATGTACGATGGGCGCCTTGAGTTTGGCCGCAAGGGCTACCACGGCATCGTGAGCGCCGGCGCAACCGGCGCCACAGAGGATCGTTGTTCTTTCACCCCTGTCCAGAAATTCGACCAGATCCTCGATGTCCGCCTCGGCCGCACACACGCGGGGCAATCGTGACACCGGCTTCGGCGACGGTGTGGCAGGCCCCGACTCCTTCAGGGCCACATCACCGGAAATCACGATGACGGCAACACCCTGCTTCGCCACGGCCTCGCGAATCGCCGTTTCGACGATACGGGGCACCTGAACCGGATCGGAGATCAGCTCGACGTAATGGCTGCACTCCTTGAAGAGCGATTGCGGATGAGTTTCCTGAAAATAACTGGAGCCAATCTCGGTGCTCGGAATATGCGCCGCGATGGCCACCACCGGCACCCGATTGCGATGGCAATCGAAGAGCCCATTGATCAGGTGTAGATTCCCGGGGCCACAGCTTCCGGCGCATACGGCGAGCTCGCCCGTCAGCTGTGCCTGCGCGCCGGCGGCAAACGCGGCGACTTCTTCGTGCCGGACGGGAATCCACTGTATTTTGTCGCGCACGCGCAATGACTCGGTGATGCCATTGAGCGAATCGCCCACCAGTCCATAAATGCGCCGCACATTGGCGGCTTCGAGCGTCTCAACTATGCGGTCTGCAACATTGGCCATCTCAAACCTCTCCTGTGCGTCGGAAATGATGCTCTCGCCACGCATCGTAGACATCCATCCCCCCAACGGGTGAGCCGATGACGAAAATGGACCATTCGCCATCCCCATTCTTACAACGGGGCCCGCCGACCGAAGGCTATGACCTTATGAACGCCAAGATATTGGCGTTGATCGTGTCAGCCTGCGTCGTGAGCATCCCGTGCGGAAAACCCTTGTAGGTCTTCAAGATTCCGTTCTTAAGCAGCTTTGCGCTCAACGGCCCTGAGTCCGCGTACGGAACAATTTGGTCGTCATCCCCATGCAAGACGAGCGTCGACACCGACACCTTCTTCAGGTCAGGCGTGAAGTCCGTCTGAGAGAATGCCACGACGCCATCGTAATGCGCTTTCGCGCCCCCATCATTCCTTGGCGCCACCAGTTCTGGATGATGCCCTCCGAAACCTTTGCACCCGGCCGGTTGAGGCCGTAGAACGGACCCCCCGGCACATCCCGATAGAACTGGGCTCGATTATCGGCATCCTGCGCCTGGAATCCGTCGAACACCTCTTTCGGAAGACCACCGAGGTTCGCCGTGGTCTTGACCATGATCGGCGGAACGGGCGCGATCGTTGAGCATGTAGAGCTGGAACCAGGGGGGGACGCCCGTCCGTTGCGCGACCTCGTGCACATCGCGCACCCCCATGGTCGACAGCGTAAACGGAATGCCAACCGCCTTCGCCGCATTGGCAGCCTTGACTTCACCGCGGCTCGAGTACATTCCGGCCATACCCACCGGAACCAGCAGAACCGGCAGAACCGGCAGAACCGGCAGTGACATTGCGTGATCCCACAGGTCAATCGACAGGTTGAGATGCGATTCGTCCACCATCAAACGTTGGCGCAACAGCGTGGCTTGTAGTTCTGCAATATTCCCGCGCAGTGTGTTCTCCTGGAAAGAGCCACCGCTGATGTAGTCGTACAGGAATCGGGGCAGTCTGGCTTCGCATTGTGTGCGGTAGTCTTCAACATTCGCGATGATCATGATGGTCCCCGGCTCCTTAGGAACGTAGGCGCTGCGGCGGCTCGAGCGAGTGGTCGTCGATCGCATACAGACTAAGTTCGTCGAATTCATCTGAGAGCGAGGTTATGAGAGCGGAGGCTCGACGCTGCAGGGCAAGTGCGATTGCCTCATCATCGACACCGATCAGCAGACCCGCTGTTTGGCGCAATCTCTGCAGGCCGTCGCGCGCATACAACAAGCGGTCTTCCATCGCACGTGCGAGGCCCGCGTTGTTCGTGGCCAACGTCAGCAGCTCGCTCAACATCTGCTGCAAAAGGTCCGCTGCGATACAGATGCATTCCACTTCCTTGAAGAGCTGTTGAGCGCGGCCGATATACCGGCGATCGAAGCTAGGACGATGCATCACGGCGTTGAGAGCGTCGGTTGGGAACTTGCAACGTCGGGCATGATCTGTCCCATTTCCATGGCCTGGCTGGATGGAACCTCCTGAATGCCCAAGACAATCTCCTCGTCGGGCGCGCCAGTTGCGGATTGAACCAGCGACCAGAGGCGCCTCAGCATTTCCCGCTTGTAGTCAGCGGATCGCCCGGTCCGGATCAGCAGTGTGAGGGCCGCCGTCGGGGAAGGTCTGCCTGAGGTGAACCCGCTTCCGTCCGGGTACTCATGAAAGATGATATGCACCCAGTTTTTGTGCACTCCAGCGTACTCGGCGTGAAATGCCGTGAGCTTGTCCGCCAGCTCTGTCTTGGCAGCACCATCGAGGACACCGGCTTGCGTCGCAATGGTATATAAGGGCATCGAAACGCCTCCGAACGCCGCCGTCAGCCGCCTGCGCGGCCGATGTCTCAAGCAACGTAGTTCTTCAAAATCCGAAGATCAGTGACCGAGTACGCCATGCCAAGCCGATAACCCCGCCCGATACGCGCCGGTGCGAGCGAATGCATATCCTCACCGTGAGTTTCTGGAATGGTCAGCTCCGCCGAGCCCGCCCACACATCCACGATAGTCAGATCGTCGGTCAGCGACATCGTGAGATCATCGACCGGCGGCTTCGCTCGGCGCGCGGCCGCGAGTTGCGGGAAATACCGACGCATTACCGTTGGACGATTGAACACCCTCGCCGGATCGGTGATCTTTTCCTCGAGCTGCAGACGCGCTGTCGCCAATCGCTCGCCATGCGCCGCAACACTGGCGCCGAAGCGGCTTCCCTTCGCGAGAGGGGCAGCGGCCGCACTGGGTGCAGAGAAGGTCCGCGTTTGGTAGATGCTGCCGAGTTTCTTCGGAAAGCCTTGCGCCCAGCCTCGAGCAATGGCCGCGTCGTTGTCGACGAATATGTAGGGGCAGTAATTGATGGGGGCCCGCTCGAACAAAGCCTCGACCAGCACAAAGGCTTCGCGGTATTGGTAGCGCGCGGGATCGGTGACCTCATCATTGGAGCCCGTGAACTGCCAGTCGAGAAACCAGAAAAACGCCCTGCCCTCAGACTTTTCATCCGGTGTCACGCCGGGTGGCAACAGTGCCGTAATCGCGGCGGTATCGGCCCAATATTCGATGACCAAGCAATCGCTCGAATAATGCCAGGGCGGCGGTGAGGCCAAGGCGGATTGACCCTGCGGCGTGAGAGGAACAGAAAATCCTTGAAGCAAGTTGGCGGACTCCTCTGGAAAGGATAATCACATCGGAAGCTGACCTTATGGTGCGCTTCTCGCCAAGGAAACCTTATCCCTCGGATGGGGGAGCCTCCCCGAGGCGGGTCGTCCCCATTTGTCTCCCCCAAAGGGGGGACTCGCTGGCGACGGATAAACCGATGACACTGCCTCTCATGACTATCACGATAGGCTCTCCGGAACGAGGCGCGGCGTTCTACCGCTCTCCGCCGGCGGCCCGGCTGTGGTGCGTCTCGCCCATGCTCGGTTTACTGGGTGGCTGCGACGGCGCTCCCTCTCGCAATATTCTAGGTTCATATTTCCCCTCTTGGATGGTGTGTGCGCTGGCAGGCATTGCGTTGGCACTGGTCGCCCGCGCGCTTTTCAAAGCTTCGGGAATGCTCGAGGAAATACCGGTCCCCTTCGTCGTCATGTTGGCGATTGCGTGTGCAGGCACGTTCGCGATGTGGCTGATATGGCTGTCTTGAAGAACGATGTATGAGTGAAGGCAAGTCGCTGCGGGGAAGGGTGATAGCCACGGTGGCCGTCGGATCCGCCATCTTGCTGTGCATCCTTGTCGTCGTCGCGATCGATCGGCGCCCCCGCACGCACGATGCGCGCATCTTTGCCTTCAGCGCGGCGATGGCGTCGGAGATCAGTGGGAGAATTGTCCAGATTCTCGTCACCAATGATCAAGATGTCGCAAAAGGTGCGCCGCTCCTCGTCATTGATCGGGTGCCGTACGAATTGCAACTGCGCCAAGCGCGCGCGCAGGTGGCCGCTCTCAAGGCGCAGATTGCGCTGACCGGGCGTCAAGTCACCTCCCAGGGCTCCGGCGTCCAAGCGGCCGAAAGCCAGGTGCGCAAGGCGCGCGACCAGCTAAAGTATGCCGAGGACACGCGCAAACGCCTCGAGCCTTTGGTCGCGCCCGGCTTCGTGACTCGGCAACAGCTGGACGAAGCGAAGACCAACGAAGCCGCTGCCGAGGCGTCCCTTCAAGCACTCACCCAAAGCGCGACCCAGGCCCGCGAAGCGGTGGGAGACACCTTGAGCCTCCAGGCTCAATTGGAAGGCGCCGAAGCCGCGGAGGCCAATGCCGCGCGCAACTACGATTTGACGACCCTGCGTGCCCCGTTTGCGGGGAAGGTGGTTGGGTTGCAAATTGCGGAAGGCACCTTCGCCCTCGCCGGCCACCCGTTGTTCAGTCTCATCAAGTCCGATGCGTGGTATGCCATCGCCGATTTTCGAGAAACCGAATTGCCTCGAATCGCCGTTGGCGATCGGGCGACGGTGTGGACCATGTCCGAGAGCAACCGTGCTTTCACAGGCCGCGTAGAAAGCCTGGGCGCGGGCGTGCAATCTACGGATCAAGGCGGCCCCGGTCTTCCCGTCGTCGGCCGCGACCTCAACTGGGTCGTGGTTGCGCAGCGATTTCCTGTCTGGGTCCGGCTCGATGGTCCGCCCCCCTTTGCCATGCACGTGGGGTTGACCGCATCCGTCAAGGTGCATCATGACCGCGCTCGCTGAGTCTCGAGGATCGCGCCGCCCGTTCCTCGAAATGCTGGCCCTGGAGCTCGCGCCGCGCGCGGGCCGATGGGCCGCGGTCGCGCGCATCGCGACTGGATCTGCGATCACAGTGGCCATCGCGATGGTATTTCAGATACCCCAGCCGACTTATATGGCTTACATCGTTTTTCTGATCAGCAAGGATGAAAAGAGTGCGACCGTGACGTCGGCGCTTGGCGGCTTGGCCGCCGTCACCCTGGCGATTTTCCTGGTTTTTGGCCTGGAACTCATCGACACCGCCGAACCCGCACTGCGATTGCCGCTCATGGCGGCGGCGACCTTTGCCGCCATGTTTACTGCACGCACGTTTGCGCTGGGACCGATCTCCTTCCTGGCTGGTTTCGTCGTCGTGCTGCTGCAGTCGCTGGTCGATGACGTACCCAGCCCGGAGGCGCTGACACGCGCGACCTTGTGGGCATGGGTCGTCGTATTCGTGCCGGTCGCCGTGACGGTCATCGTCAATTTGCTGTTTGGTCAGGACGCTGTGGCATTCATGGCACGCACGGTCCGTAAGGTCCTTACGGAGTGGGAGATCTCGCTTGCGCGCGGCGACTACCACAAATCCCTTCCTGATTGGCGCGCCCGTCTCGTACCATTGCTTGAGACCGCTCAACATGGCGCCGAGAAGGGGCTGCGCACCGGTCGTCTTACGGTTTCTGTGATACGTGCGCTTCTCGATGCGCTGGTGATCTTCGAAGCCCTTCCCGACGATCTGCCGGTTGCTCTGCGAGAGGAACTGGCAAGCCGCTTGCGAGCCTGCAGACAGGCCATCGGGTCGGACGCCGCCCCACCCATGCCGCAAATGGCCGACGCAAGCGTCGACATGCTCCCCGCGGTGATAGCCGTGCGCAGCACGCTCTCGGACCTCTTGGGTGCCATAGGCCGCCCCGACTCCCAGCCCGAGCACAATGAAGCGCCGCATCCGGCGCGACGACTCTTCGTCGCGGACGCGCTCGACAATCCAGCGCACTGGCAATTTGCCCTGAAGACCACGATGGCAGTCATGATTTCCTACGTCATTTACACGCTTTTGGACTGGCCCGGATTGCGCACCGCCATCGTCACTTGCTTTTTTGTCGCGCTCTCGAGCCTGGGTGAGACCGTGCACAAGTTGGTGCTCAGACTCTCCGGCGCCGTCATGGGCGGACTCATCGCGGGTCTCTGCATAGTCTTCGTCCTCCCGCACCTCACTGATATCGGCCAGCTCTGTCTGCTGATTGCCGCCGTATCAGTGGGGGCCGCCTGGGTCGCGACCAGCAGTGAGTTGCTCTCCTACGCCGGCATGCAGATGGCATTCGCATTTTTTCTGGGTATCTTGCAAGGATACGTGCCCGCGCCGGATCTCACCGTGCTGCGCGACCGAGTCGCCGGGATTCTGCTCGGCAATATCGTGATAACCATCGTATTCAGTTCATTTTGGCCTCAATCCGCCAGGTCCGCCATGCGTGCGGCGCTGTCGGAGGCGCTGCGTGCGATCGCGGCGGTCATCCGTCGGCCGCCTCATTCCGCCGAGGCCCGCGTGCGCGCGATTCAAGCATTGGTCCGGGCCGATCACCTGCGCGCCTTGAGCCTCTTCGAGCTGCGAATGCTGCCGAGCCACGCGCCGGCGAGCCTGAGTGTTGCCTCCGTCGCGAGTATTGAACGGCTCGCGGGGGCAGCGTTCGTCGAGTCCACGGATGCGATTTCCCGCCATGTCAAGCCGGGATCCACCGACCGGTTGGCCGACTGGGCGGAGGCCGCCGGCGACCACCTCTCGAAAAATCGATTGCTGCCTCCGAGTCCGGTGACTGCCGCTTCCTCACCGGCAGCTGCGATGGAACCCGACGCACGCCTGAGCCTGCACGCCATCGAACAACTCGAGTCGGAGGTTCGGCATGTTGCTTCGGTGGTGCATTGAACGCTCGAGAGTCCAATTGGCCTTTATTGTCGGCATGCTCGGTGCTCAGCTGGGGCTCGCCCAAGCGCCGCCGAACGCGGAGCAACCCTGGGCCATCCCAGATTCGGCCATCCGCCGCGCTGCCAGCCTCGGTGATACCGGTCCCTCGGTGCCACATAAGCAGTACGATCTGGCGGCGCTGCTCGATCTGGCGGAGCGACGAAATCCCAATACGCGGGCGGCTTGGGAAGCCGCGCGGGAAGCGGCCGCGGGTATCGGCCTCGCCGAAAGCGCGTACCTTCCGCAGCTTTCCCTGCAGGCGATCGGCGGGTTTCAGCACACGCCATTGCCCGCACCCAAGAACCTGGTGCCGGCAGGCTATTTCGTCTCCGATACGCGGGAGGTCATTCCCGCGCTGGCTCTGAAATGGTTGCTTTTCGATTTCGGCCGCCGCGACGCCCAATTGCAAGCCGCCCGCGCAGACTCCTTCGTCGCCAACGTGACGTTCACCGGTGCCCATCAGAAACTCATATTCGAGGTGTCGCAAGCGTACTTCGACCTGGGCGCCGCGCGTGGGAGGCTCCATGCCGCACAGAAGGCCTTGGGTACCGCTCTCACGACTCAGGACGCCGCTACCGCCAAGCGGAATAACGGCCTTGCCACCGTGGTTGCGGTGGCGCAGGCACAGCGGCAAACGGCTCAAGCGCGCTACACGTTGGCAGCAGCCGAAGGCGTCGAGAGAACCGCACGTGCCAATCTGATCGCGGCCCTCGGAGTGCCCGCAGCGACCGACATCGACGTGATGGATAGCGCTGAATTGCCGCTACCGCCCGCTCCGGCCGAGAGCGTGTCCAAGGTGATCGATCAAGCCCTCGCGCATCGGCCCGATGTCATCGCGGCACTCGGCAACGTGGACGCGGCTGAGGCAGCGCTCAAGGGCGAGCGGCGATCCTACTATCCCGTGATCCAACTCACCGGGCAGGCCTTTCAGAATATCGGCTCGTTGAACTCCGATGGGAGCCGTTATTCGACCATCGACCGACCCGGGCAGAGCATTTTCCTGTCGTTCAGCGTGCCGCTCTTCGACGGCGGCATGCGACGGAATCGCATCTCCATGGCCGATGCCAAAGTGCGGGAGGCGCAAGAGCAGCTGGCGGCCGCACGCGACTCCGCGTCGCAACAAGTGGTGCGGGCCTATGACGGACTGCTGACGAGCCTGGCCGAGTACGAGGCGGCCACCGTGTTGAGTCAGGCCGCGCATACGGCTTACGATGCAGCCTTGCGCTCGTACAGGCAAGAGGTCGGGACTTATACGGATCTTGCCACCGAAGAAAACGCCCTCGTCCAAGGCGACACGCAGGTCGAGGATGCTCGTGCGAACGCGCACACGGCTGCGGCCGCGCTGGCGCTTTCCGTGGGGGCGGTTGAGATTGCGGGAGTCCCACCCTGATCGTTCGTCGGAACAACCCACGCCGACGCCGCGCTACTTACGATTCCTGTCGATCCACCAGCGCGAGAAGCTTCGCATAATCGCGCGCGAGCGCAGGCCCCATGAGCCGAAACGGCGGCGGACCGGAGAGAGTCCTTCGCGCGTACCATAAGCCGCCGAGCGCGAGCACTCCCCAGCCGCAACACACCGCCCACGCCACCACGGTCCGATGCAAGCCATCCCAGGCCGAGACAATCAAGGCGATCGACAAGAAGCAGGCAAAGATGAGCCCTGCCGCTGCCGAGATGCTCGCGCCCACGGACGCCTTGACGATCTCGTCGCGGAACCGGTGTAGATCATCTCGGGCGAGCGGCCCGTAGTGCGGAGCTCGCTCACGCAGGAACTGAAGAATCGACCTGATCCGGTGAACTCGGCGAAACATGGTAAACCCCTTTTTTGGTGAATCCCTAGCGGTCCTTGGAGCCGGATTCACCGGCCGAACTTGCGGGGAATGTTTGGCATGGGGCGTCGATACCCTTCGCGGCGCTCGCCACCACGGCCACGATGTCATCGGCGAGCGCCGCGATTTCTCGTTGATACCCCTCGACCATGGCGGCGTAGCCGCTGTGGATCGCTTCGTCGGCCCGGAATGTACACCGCATTACCTGCGCGCTGCCGGTTGGGCGGCCCGTGTCCGACAAAGTCGCGCTCCAAGAGGCCTCGAATAGGTCATACGTCCCGAGTTCCGCCTCGAGACGCTGCACGTCGATGTCGATCGCCAGCTTCGTAAACGAGGAGGGCCGTGCGGCCATCCTGCTCAATTGACGCCGCAGTTCGAGGCGCACCGCCTCTTTGATGCCGTTCTTCATCGGGGACGCCCATCGCTCATTCTCGAGAAGCGTGATCGCGGCCGGCCCGGTGCGAACCATCAGTTCGGAGCGGTTGAGCTCGGGTGGGATATGGGCGATTCGCACATCGATCGCGAGCGCTGCCTCAGCGGGTTGCAGTCGCATGTCGGGCGGCGGGATCAAGGTGTAATAGCGAATCGGCGCGGATGTGCAGGCGGCTCCGATGCTCGCAAGCCAGGCAATGGCAAGTCGCGTGTAGTTGGCTTTCACGGCGTGGCGTCCGACGATGGCGCCGCAAGACTCTTCGGCATCTTCTGCGGTCGCCTACCGCGTAAGAGCGCGTCCGGATGCCGATCGAGATAGCCGGCCAAGTCGCGCACGGCCTGCAAGGTGCTGCGGGTCTCCGACAAGGTCTCCGTGAGACTGCGTTGAAGGGGCGAATCCACATCCAAGGTCCGGTTGGCCGAATCGAGCGTGCCATGCAGGGCCGACAAGGTGTCCACCGCGCTCGGCAGCACACGGGTGTGAAGCGCGTCCAGGGTCCCATGAAGATCCTGGAGGTCAGTATCCAAATGGGTGGCGATCTGTTCGAACGGCAGATCATTCAGCTTCTTCACCATCCGGCCGATATTTGCTTCCAGCTCTTGATAAGTCCCATTCACCGTCGGCAGTTCGAGCGGCCGAATCGACGGGTCAAAGGCGACTCGGGGGCTCCCAGGCAGAAAGTCGAGCGCGATATACAGCTTCCCGGTGAGCAGGCTTCCAGACCGCGGCTGTGCGCGCAGTCCCCGGCCGACCAAGGTCCCCACGAACACTGCAAGTGTCTCCTCGCTCTCGGTTTTCCCCTGCGCGGCGAGCGTCTCATAGGCTTGCCCCATACGGCGGGGATAGAGTTTGGCGGTCACGATGACCGGAAAGGATTTGTCCTCAGGCTGGTAGCCCAAGTCGACCGCGACCACAGACCCGATGTTTACCCCAACGAATTCGACGGGTGCACCCACCTCGAGGCTGCGCAGCGCCTGTGCGAACCGCATCCGCACGTAGCGCGGGTCGCCATCGGGCGGCGCCATCGCCTCGGTTTCATTTTTGTACAAGGTGAATGCATTGGATTTCCCGCTCGCCGCCGGAACCGCTTCGGCGGGTCCGTCGTCGAAGGCAACGCCGCCCGCGATCACCGCCGCCAACGATTCGGTTTGTACGTTCAGACCGTCGGCACCGAGCCTGACGTTGATCCCACTCGCATTCCAAAAGCGTGTCACCGGCTTCACGAACCCATCGTAGGGCGCATCAACGAACACGGTCACTCGCGCACTGCCGTCGGGCAGCAGATTCTCATCGATTACGCGACCGACCTGAAACTGCCTGAAATAGAGCGGCGCGCCGATCGCGAGGGACCCGGCGCGGGCGGCGTGCAACTGAAGCTCGCGACCGCGCGGACCGTGCGAAAGAGCGGGTGGATTCTCCAACCCGACGAATTGACGCTCACTGAGCTTGGCGGCGCCTGTCTTCATGCCGATATACACCCCCGACAGCAACGTATCGAGCCCAGACACGGAGCCCACGCCGATGCGCGGTCGCACGATCCAGAATTGGGTATCCGCCTTCAGCAGGCTCGCCGCATTTTTGGCCAAATCGGCGCTCACCAGGACTGTTTGGTGATCTTCGCTCAGCACGACGGCGGACACCTGCCCCACCGCGACGTCCCGATACTTGACCAGGGTCTTGCCCACCTGGACCCCTGCGCCGCTCAAGAAGCTGATGGTGATACGCGGACCCGTGTTCTGCCAATTCCTGACGAGCAGTGAAATCCCGATGAGCGCCGCCGCGATCGGCACCACCCACACCAATCGGGGAATCCAACGGCGATTGCGCACCGCCGGCGTGGGCAACTCCTCCTCGGTATCTGGGGCGGGCGCCTCGCTCACGTGCGTTGATCCCAGATCAACCGGGGGTCGAAACTCAACGCCGACAGCATGGTCACGACCACGACGGCGCAAAAAAAGGCGATGCCCGCCCGAGGCTCGGCGGTACCCAATAGCTGGAACTGCATCAGTGCCGAAGTCAATGCAACGACGATGACATCGAGCATCGACCAATAACCGATGAATTCGACGATCCGGTAGAGCGTGGTCCGCTGATGTCGCTCCCAACGGGTATCGGCGCGTACCGTGAACAGCAGCAAGCCGATCGCGATGAACTTCGTGAAGGGCACCGCCACGCTCGCGATGAAGATCAACAGGGCAATATCCCAGTCACCCGCTCGCCAGAACTCGACGATCCCGCCGAGGATGGTGCTGTCCGCCTCGCCCAGCAATCCGCTGGTGTGCATGACGGGCAGGAGGTTCGCGGGGATGTAAAGTACGATGGCCGCCACCAGCCACGCGAGCGTCATCTCGGTACTGAGGGGTGTACGATGCTCGATTCGACTGTGGCAACGCGGACAGCGGCGGTCGCCCCGGAGGCTCTTGCGCAACACGGCTTGACCGCAGATTCTGCACAGGATCACGCCGAGCTCGAGTGAGCGCTTCAAGGGCGCCATGGGGTGACCGCAGGCGCAATCGACCACCAAGACGCCGGGTCGCAGCGCCCGAGCAATGCCAGCACCGCCGTCAGCGCCGCCATTGCCCAGATGCCGGCCCCCGCCGTAATGGGGACCCAATTGGCGAGTTTCACGATTGCAACCAGGGCGCCGAGCAAGAAAACCTCGGTCATGCTCCAGGGACGCATCCGGTGCAGCAGCCTCATGGCCGGTCCAAAGCCGGGCGGCCTGAAGCCGAAGCTTGCGAATAGCAGCACCCAGAGAAGCAGCGCAATTTGAACCGCGGGGATGATGAAGGTCGTCAACGCCAGTCCGAAGGCAGCCAGGGAGATCCATCCGTGCTGCAGCGATCGCACGGCAAACCAGATATTGGCTTGGGTCTGCACCCCGGCAACTTCGATGCTTAGGATGGGCGTGAGATTGGCGATCGCGAAGAAGATCGCCGCGGCGATGACGAGCGCCAATCCACTCTCCACATTCGCGACAAAATAGCGGGCAAGCACGGCATCACAACGTCGGCAGAGGGCAACATCACCCCGGCACAAGGCAACGGCGCGGTACACGGTGTCGCAATCGCGACAAATGAGTACCCGGTTCACTGGCGCCGCTCGGGCCGCATATCAGGACTGCCAATACGCATCGCCCGTCCCTCCTAGACCGGTAGCCTGCAGTAATGATCCGCGATGAACGCGCCGAATAATGCCGTAAGATAGGCGACGGAGAAACGGAAGGTCCGAATTGGAATGTCGGGTCGAACGCCTCGATGAAGAGCAACGGCCAGATAAAGAAAGCGCGCATCGAGCACGAGCGCGACCGCCAGATAGATCAATCCGCTCATCCCAATGACCGCGGGAATCAGCGTGCATAGAACGAGCAAGACCGTGTACAGCAGAATGAGCAGGCGCGTGTACGGAATGCCGTGGGTCACCGGCAGCATGGGTATCCCCACCCTCGCGTACTCCTCGCGTCGCGCAATCGCGAGCGACCAGAAATGCGGTGGTGTCCACGTGAAGATGATCAGGAACAACACCAACGCCTGCGCCTCGATGGAGTGAGTCACGGCCACCCAGCCGAGCACCGGGGGCGCTGCGCCGGCGGCGCCGCCGATCACGATGTTTTGGGGCGTCGAGTATTTAAGCCAGCCGGTATAGATGACTGCATAGCCGATGAGTGAGCCGAATGTCAGCAGAGCGCAGAGCCCTCCGACCGACCGCCATAGCACCAGCATCGAGCCGGCGCTCAACAGGCTCGCGAAGCCGATGGCCTGACTGATCCGCAAGGTTCCGGTCGGCAGCGGTCGTCGTCTCGTGCGAGGCATCTGTTTGTCGATGCGCCGGTCTAGGATGTGATTAACTGCCGCCGCAGAGCCCGACGCCATGGCGATGCCCAGCGTGCCGAACACCAGCGCGGGCAGCGGCACCATGCCGGGGGAGGCCAGGACCATCCCGACGACCGCCGTGAACACGATCAGCAAGCTCACCTTGGGTTTCGTGAGCTCTATGAAATCGCGCCACCCTGGCGTTGCCAGTACGGTCATCTGCGGATCATCAGCGTTGCATCTGCATCAGTCGATCCATGGGCATCATGTTGTGATTCAGATGAGCCATGATGATCATCGATCCGAATACGAGCAGACCCACGACGAAAATTCCAAAGGCGAGCGCGAGAATATTGTTGGTCTGGTCCGGCGCGCTCGAGATGTGCAGGAAAAACACCAGGTGAATGCCCATTTGAGCGATGGCGAGAACGCCCAATAGAATGGGAACGCCATGCGGATAGATCACATCGGTGGACGACGCCCAAAAAGAAGCCAGCGTCAAAATGACCGCGTACCCCAAACCGATCAGGTAACTTCGGTGGGTACTGTGGGTGCGAATGTTGGCACCCGGAGCCACGCCCTGTGCGTCGATGTCGGTACTCATAAGTGAGCTCCCAAGTACACGATGGTGAATACGCCGATCCAAACGATGTCGAGCGCGTGCCAGAACAGGCCGAAGCAGAAGAAGCGGCGGCTCACCATCGGCTGGAATCCGAGCGTAGCCACCTGCAATAGCATGACAACCAGCCAGCACAAGCCCACGCTCACATGCAGTCCATGGGTGCCCACCAAGGCAAAGAAGGCCGAGAGGAAGGCGCTGCGGGAGGGCCCCGCACCGATCTCGAGCATGTGCCGGAACTCGCTCACTTCGAGGCTCAAGAACGCGACCCCCAAAATGAACGTGATGGTCATCCAGAAATAGGTCGAGGTTCTGTTCCCGCTTTGCATCGCGAGCGAGCCAAAGCCGCAGGTGACGCTCGAGGCCAGCAGGCAAGCAGTCTCGATCAGCACGTGCTTCTTATCAAAGAGGTCGGCGGCCGTTGGGCCGCCGGCGTTTTCGCCTGAGAGCACCGCATACGCGGCAAAGAACGCGGCAAATATCACGATGTCGGACAGCAAAAACAACCAAAAGCCATAACCCGCGACCACGCGGGTTGGCGCTGGCCCCCGCAGCGACAGCGGCACCTCCTGCGCCGTCGCGAGCCCCTGCCCGGCGGCACTCATACCGGCCTCCCCTTCGGCCCGTGGAGCCGCTCAAATGCGGCGACCTGATCCGCGTGCACCTCGATCTCGCCATGCGTGCGCCACGCCTGCATGAGCCCAACCGCAAGTGCCCCGAGGAGTCCCAATCCGGCGCCCCACCAAATGCGCCAGATGAGGGAGAATCCCAGCAATACCGCAAAGAACGCGAGATAGAAGCCCGTCGGATTATTCCGAGGCACGTGGATCGTCTCATAGGTTCGCGGGACGCTGCGATCCGGCGCCGTCCCGCGCTGCTGCTTCATGGCCCAGAATGCATCAGGCCGGTCCACTTGCGGCAGATGCGAGTAGTTCCACGCGGGCGGCGGCGAGGGGGTCGACCATTCGAGCGTGCGACCGTTCCACGGGTCGCCCGTCACATCGCGATAACGATCGCGGTGGCGAATGCTCACGGCGAGCTGCACGCCCGTCAGTGCGATACCCAAGAGGATCAGCAGGGCGCCCGCGAGGGCGATGAGCATGAGCGGCTGCCAATGCGGGTTCGCATAATGCTGCATGCGCCGCGTCGCGCCCATGAGTCCCAGCATGTAGAGCGGCATGAAGGCGAGGTAGAAGCCGAAGAACCAGCACCAAAAGACCGCCTTGCCCAGCCGCTCATTCAAACTGAAACCAAACGCCTTTGGAAACCAATAAGTGATGCCCGCCATGACACCGAAAACAACGCCGCCAATCACCACATTATGAAAGTGCGCGATCAAAAACAGACTGTTGTGCAGCACAAAGTCGGCCGGTGGAATCGCCATGAGAACACCGGTCATACCCCCGATGACGAAGGTCACCATGAATCCGACGGCCCAATAAACGGGTGTCGTGAAACGGATGCGGCCACCGTAGAGGGTGAACAGCCAATTGAAGATCTTCACACCCGTCGGCACGGCAATGAGCATCGTCATGATGCCAAAGAAGCCGTTCACGTCGGCGCCGGCGCCCATGGTGAAAAAATGATGCAGCCATACCAGGAAGGAGAGCACGCAGATCGCCATCGTCGCCATCACCATCGAGCGGCGACCGAACAACGGTTTGCCCGAAAAAGTCGCGACCACCTCGGAAAACACCCCGAACGCGGGCAATATCAAGATATATACCTCCGGATGCCCCCAGCTCCAGATCAGGTTGACGTACATCATCGGATTGCCGCCCAGATCGTTGGTAAAGAAGTGGAAACCGCAATAGCGATCGAGCAGCAGCATCGCAAAGGTCGCGGTCAAGATCGGAAAAGACGCGACGATCAGCAGATTCGATGCAAGTGCCGTCCAACAAAAGATCGGCATTTGGCGGTACCCCATGCCTGGCGCGCGTAACTTCAAGATGGTGGTCAAGAGATTGATGCCCGAAAGCAGCGTTCCCAAGCCCGAGATCTGCAGGGACCAGAGGTAGTAGTCGACTCCCACCCCCGGGGAGTACGCGAGTTCACTCAACGGCGGATAGGCAAGCCAGCCGGTGCGGGCGAATTCGCCGACCACGAGCGACACATTAACCAGAAGCACCCCCGCCGCGGTCAGCCAGAAGCTCACGGAGTTGAGCACTGGAAAGGCGACATCGCGCACGCCAAGCTGCAGCGGCAAGACGAAGTTCATGAGCCCGACGACGAACGGCATCGCCACGAAGAAGATCATGATCGTCCCGTGAGCGGAGAAGATCTGGTCGTAATGTTCGGGCGGCAGATACCCCTGCGCGTGCCCGGCGGCAAGGGCCAATTGGCTGCGCATCAACAAGGCGTCCGAGAAGCCGCGCACCAGCATGAGGAGCGCCAGAATGATGTACATCACGCCGATGCGCTTGTGATCGACGCTGGTGATCCATTCGCGCCACAGGTAAGGCCACCAACCTTTGACCGTCACCAGCGCCAGCAGGCAAAAGATGATAAAGCCGACACTGCCGGCGGCGATCATCACGACCGGCACATCGAACGGAATGGCCGCCCAGCTGAGTCTGCCCAGCATGTTATTGCCCTCGCTGCGGCGCGGCCGCCGTCCTATGACCCGATGAAATGCTATCGAACAGACCCTCGCTCACCTGCCCATAGCTCTGCACACCGTCGACCTTGGCGGGCTTTACCAGCGCCTCGAAGGTCCTCGCGTCGAGGACGCCGCCTTGCGCCTTCGTAGTGCCGACCCAGGCTTTGAAGGACTCCCTGTCAGTGGACACCAGATCAAAGCGCATGTCGGAGAAGCCATCGCCGCTGAACTGGGCTGAGAGACCCTCGAAAGTACCGGGTTGGTCGGCCTGCAAATTGAGCCGGGTGACCATGTTTGGCATCGTATAGATCTGACTGCCCAACTGAGGCACGAAGAAGCTGTTCATGACCGTCGTCGAGGTCAGGCGAAACCGAAGCGGCACTCCGGCGGGCACGACCAGACGGTTCAAGCTTGCGATCGCCTCATGCGGATAGATGAAAAGCCAGCGCCAGTCGAGTGAGACGACCTCAATATCGAGCGGCGCCACAGATTCTCCCAGCGGCGCGGGGGGATCGAGATCGTGCGACCCCGTCCACGCGATACCGCCAAGAAATAGGATGACGAGGGCGGGAATGGACCAGATGATCATCTCAATCCGACCGGAATACTCCCAGTCCGGCCGGTAGCGTGCGCGGCGGTTTCCGGCTCGAAACCACCATGCAAACACCAGCGTGAGCACGATCACGGGGATGATGACGGCCAGCATGATCGCCGTGGAATCGTAGAGGATGACCCGCTCGGCCGCGCCCACGGGACCGTGCGGGTCGAGGACACCCTCGCTGCATGACGCCATCGAGATCGCGGCACTCGTCACCAAGATTGCTCGCAGCCACATCACGGACTCCATCGGCATCCACCGGCGTGGTTACACATGCCTGGAAATAATGTGGAAATCTCTCGCCCTTCCCCATCCCCCCAATGGGGGTCACGGGTTAACGGGAGCGCGCCTATGCCGAGGAGCGGCGCCACATGAGTGGCCCCCCCATCGGGGGGATATGCTGCGGCGGACGAACCGCCGAGGCTGCGGTAGCGATCCCATTGACCCAACGGAGCCCGCCAATGAGCAAGAAGGTAGCGCAGGTCATCATTGAGGCGCTGAGGGACGCCGGCGTCGAGCACTGCTACGGCATCGTCGGCGACACGCTGAACGCGTTTGCCTCCGGACTGGCGCCGGCCGGCATCAAGTTCATTCATATGCGGCATGAGGAAGCCGGCGCGTTCGCCGCGCAGGGTGAAGCGCTGCTGCTGGCGGCTCACAGCAAGCTCACGGGAGGGACGCAAGGAGGGCTTTTCGGGCACATTCACACCGTATTTGAGATAGTTGGTCGCTGTCCGCCTCAACGCGGGTCAACGTTACCCTGCTGCGATTCGAGTTGCGCCTAACCAAAGTTAGGGGTTAGATAGGTGAAACAGCTGGACGGGAGGGACGGGCTCCCGCGTATGATCGGCAAACAACACGAGCACGCGATAATCCAGGGCAAGCTGTTTCCCGCCAACGGGACGAGGAAGCCGTTGCCCCGGCCGAGACTCGATTCGTCAAGCGACGTGCTGGACGGCATCTTTCCGGTCGTGGTCGTGGCCGCACCCGCCGGATACGGCAAGTCCACTCTCATGGCTCGATGGCACGCACGGCTCCTCGAGCGCGGGGTGACTTGCGCCTGGCTGTCGCTGGACGAAGACGATAATGACGCGACTCGCTTCCTGCGTCATCTGGTCACCGCCCTACAGAAGGCCAGCGCGCACATCGGCAAGAACGCCGCGGAGGACCTCATCGCCGATTTGGCAAGCGGTTCAAGGTCGCTGCTCGAAGCGATTGCGGGTGACCTTGCCCAGGTTCAACACCGCATCGTGCTGTTCCTGGATGACCTGCACCTCGTCGAGCGGCCTGAGGTTCGCGAAATCCTCGATTGGCTGATCAACTACTCGCCCCGATCCCTGCAGTATGTCATCGGCACTCGCCAGGGTCCCGGCCTTCGCTTGAGCGGACTACGGGTACGCAGCCAGTTACTCGAGCTCGGACCCGAGCAACTGAAATTTGACGCCAGGGAAGCCGCCCAGTTCTACAGAAGCCGCCTCGGGCGCGACCTGCCGGCGCCGGATTTGCAGACCTTGCTCGCCAAAACGGAAGGCTGGCCGGCGGCGCTCGAGCTCGCGGCGCTGGTGCTCGCCGGGTCGAGCGAACCGAGCGCGTTCATCCGGCAGTTCGCGGGCACAGATACCAGCGTGGTTGACTATCTGTGCGACATGGTTCTGTCACAGATGGACAAACGAACTCGAGACATCGTGTTCCGCGTCTCGATGTTCGATCGCATCTGCCCACCGCTTGCTCGAGCCGTCACCGATGCCGTCGATGCCGAAGAGGCCTTGCTGGGCCTGCGAACGCGAAACCTGTTTCTGATTCCGCTGGATCGCTCCTGGCAGTGGGTGCGCTTTCATCATCTGGTGGGTGAATTTTTCCGCGAGACGTATTGCCGAGCAGCACCGGAGCAAGCCAGGGAGTGCCTGGTGCGCGGAGCACAGTGGTTGCACGCCAATACCCACGTTGAAGAAGCGGTGAATTACATGATCCGGGCTCAGGAGTGGGAGCGCGCCGCACATTGGGTCGCCGACAGTGTGGAGGAACTGGTATTTCGCCGTGGGTACCACCAGACGATCTTGCGCTGGATGAACGCGCTACCCGAGGATTGCGTCGATCGCCACCCGGTGATCCGGATCCAATACGCCTTCGCGCTCTCGTTCTACCCCCGGTATCAGGAATACGAAGCTCAGATCTACCGCCTGCAGCAGCTGCTGCAGCACCTCGAGGCGCAACCCGATCAGGACGCCCGCCGGATCGACGAGTTGCGTTGCGCGGTCGAAATGCAGGTCGCCATGTCGGTTGGCCTGCGCGATGACGGCATGCGAGGTGGCGAATTGGCGGCCGCGTGGCTCGCGCGCTGGCCAGAGGCCTCGTTAAGGCGCAAGGGGGTGATGGGCAACGTTCTGAGTTTCGTACACAAGACGCGGGGCCACATCGACGGAGGGTTGGAGGTGATTGCCGAGACGCGCCAGTGGCTCGAGAAAAGCGAAGGCTACTATGCACTGAGCTGGACCGCCTACCTCGAGGCCGTGCTGCACCTCAAAGGCGGGGGTTACTTCGACGCGAGGGTTGCATGCACGCGCGGACTCGAGCTCGTCGAGCGAAGGCTCCACGGACATCCCGGGCAGTCCAGCATGCTTCATACGCTGCTTGCGGGTATCGCTTACGAGTTCGACGAGATCGAGCAGGCTCTCGCACACCTCGAACTGGCGCAGGGCAGTGTGAGCGAATACGCTCATGCCGACGCAGTGATCGTAGCCTACTTGACGCAGGCCCGCATCCAGCACCTGCGACTCGATGAGAGTGGCGCACTGGCGATGCTGAGAGAAGGACAGGAAGTTGGTGAACGGCGTGGCTGGCGCCGCGTGACCCTGTCACTGGCCGCCGAAGAGTGCCGTAGTCTCGCGCGCGCGGGGCGTCACGAGGAGGCGAGGCTCGTTGCGACGCGCTTCGACTTCCACGAGTTGCCGCCCCGCAGAGGTGCGCCACCGCTGAGCTCCGACAAGACATTGCGTGCCGCGTCACGTTATTTGCTCAAGCAATCGCCGAGAGTGGTGGTCGAGGCGCTGGATGTTGCGATCGCAAGCAGCCAACAGCGAAAGCTCGCTCACCGCTCGGTGGAACTGTTGATCCTGCGCGCGCTGGCAGAAAAGGAGGAAGGGGATTGGTCGAGCGCCTTGGCGGACGTGGGTAGAGCGCTTGCCATCGCCGCTCCGAGAAATTATGTCCGCGTGTTCCTGGACGAGGCTCGCGAACTGGGCGCGCTGATCGATCGGCTCGACATGGAGCAACTCCGTGGCTCCGAGGCGGCGCCCCTGGCGCGCCGCCTGCATCGCGCGATTTACACGCCTGACGTCCAGGGGGGTGCCCCGAACGGCATGGGCGAAGACCTCACGAAGCGAGAGCTGTCGATCTTGAAGCGCTTGGAGTCGGGCCTGAGCAACAAAGAGATTGCCGAAGCAATTTTCGTCTCCGAAGGCACCCTCAAATGGCACCTGCACAACGTCTACGGCAAGCTCAACGTCAAGAACCGCGGCGGCGCAATGGCTCGGGCGCGGGCGCTCGGTATTCTATGACTTGCGAGACGCTGACTCGATGCGGGACTCATAGCTTTTCGGCATAGGCAATACCCACGAGATTCCCCTGAACCCTTGCGATGGAGCGCCTGTCCGATCCGTTTAGGTGAGCGGAGTAAATGGAGCCGGAGAGATCCGTGATGAACATCCGATCGCCACGCACATCCAGCGCGACCCCGACCCCTTCCATCAAGTGGCCGAGCACGATTTCCGGGTTGAGACAGCCGTCGATCGGCGTCCGGCTCACCGTGTTGCCGCGCGAAGGTTCGCCCCGATCGGTCCAATAGAGGACGCGGTGCTCGAGATCGACCTCCAGATCAATCGGCTCCGGGAGCCGTTCTAGCAGTGTATCAACCCCGATCCGGCTCGCCGGCGTCTGGCCGCGGCGTCTATCGATGCTCGCGCGAAAAATGCGCCCGTGCCCGGCGTCATCCGCATCCTTCTGGGTCCAGTAGATCTGGCCGTGAGTCGGATCGACGGTGATCCCCACACACCAGTTCGATGGGTCGTGGCGATCGCCTTCACCCTCGCCCGTCTGGATGAGCGTCTCGATCTGCGAGCCGTCGAGGTTGGCACGCATCACACGCATGCCCTCGCGGTCCGACCAATACAGCTTACCACTCGTCTTATCGAGATGGAGTTGCTTGGGCGTGAACGTGCCCCCTTCGGGAATGATGAAGCGGCGATTGCCCCCGTCGAGATCCGCGCGCTCGATCGAACCGTCATTCCGGTGCGGAATGCCCATGTTGGTCCAGTAGATGTAGCCCGCCGCCGAATCGACCGCGAGGCCATCGGGAAGTCGGCAGCCGGTGATAAGGGTCTTTGGGTCCGAGCCATCGGGCTCGAGCGACAAAACCCGACCACGAGACAAGTCGAGCACGAACAGGCGGCCGCCTGAAGAACGGACGTCGGCCATGTTTCCTCCATAACAGGATGACGCCGAGCGTGGCGTCATCTCCATCCGGCGAGGCTAGTCGACTTGCCCTGATTTGGTTCGCAGCTCAATGAGTCCGAGCAGCATTTCGTCTCGCTCCGCCGCCAGTTCGTCAATGGACCGCGAGCCGACCTCCGCCCGCACGCTGTCGATGAGCTTCTGTTGTACTTCTGGCGTCAACACCGGCTGCCCGAGAACCTTCCACCAAGCGGTCATGGGACCGGTGAATTGCTCGAAGAAGTGTTCAATGCCGCCTTGGCCGCCACCGAGGTGATTGAGCAGCAGACTACCCATGATTCCCCACCGCAGGCCGGGCCCCCAGCACAATGCGGTGTCGGCGTCGGCAGCGCTGACCACGCCGTCGGCAACCAGATGATAAACCTCCCGTGAAAGAGCGGCCTGCAGTCGATTGGCGACGTGCCCCGGCACTTCCTTTCGCAGCCGGACTGTGCGCTTCCCCATGGCGGTATAGAATTCCACGACTCGTTGAATCGTTTCCTCGGACGTCTTCGCGCCGCCCACGATCTCGACCAACGGCACCAAATGCGGCGGGTTGAAAGGGTGTCCGATTACGCAGCGCTCCGGATGCGAGGGGCAACCGGCCTGGATCTCGCTCATGGTGAGGCCGGATGAACTCGAGGCGATGATCGTGTCGGCGGGCAAGAGCTCATCGAGCTGGCCGTACAGGCGCTTCTTGAAGTCGATCCTCTCAGGGCCATTCTCCTGGACGAGGTCCGCATCTTTGACGGCGCTCGCGAGATCGGCGGTGAAGATCAGTTTCGATTGGGCGGCGCCGGGCGAAAGACCCAATTTCTTGAGCGCCGGCCAGGCCGATTCCACGAAGCGCTTCAGGGCGGCCTCGGCATTCGGCGCAACATCGGTCGCAACGACCTGCAGGCCTCTTGCCAGGAACAAGGACGCCCAGCTCGCGCCAATGACACCCGTTCCGATGATCGCAACGCGGCTGATGGGCTTATGGGTCGTCATGCTCAGTCCCTCCACATCGATTATCCGGCGGTCGCCACGGTCCGGGCTCCGGCGTCCGGGACGGTGCCATTCGCGCGCAATCCGTCGATTTCTCCGGCGCTGAACCCGAGCTGCATCAAAACCTCTTCGTTGTGCTCACCCAGGGTCGGCGCACGCTTGGCGGGCACCTTGGCGACGCCTTGCACATGAATCGGACTGCTGATGGTCAAGGTTAGCTTGCCGCCGGCCCCTTCGAGCGGCACGACGATGTCGTTCAAGCGCAGCTGCGGATCGGCGATGACCTCCTTCGGTCCGCGCACGGCGCCGAACGTCACGTGAACCCCGCTGAAGACTTCGTACCAATGCGCCATCGGCTGCGAGCCAAATACCTCATCGAGAATGGCTGTCAGCTGCGGCATGTTCTGTACGAGCTTCACAGGATCGGAGAAGCGCGGATCGGTCAGCAGATCCGCCCGGCCCAGAGCGTTCGCCACGGCGGCCAACTTGTCAGGCGTCACGATCAGCACGAACCAAGTGTCATCGGACGAGCGGTAAACATTCAACGCGGCATTGGCGGGGTTTTTGCGGTCGTGCAGACCAAAAAAGGTTGCCTCACACAGCGCGGCCTGAATGGAGACGCTCGCCGACCAGACACCTTCCGCGAGGAGCGACGTCGAGACATAGGACCCCTTGCCGGTGCGCTCGCGGCGATAAAGTGCCGTCACAATCGCGGAATACAGTCCCACGGCGGTCGCATTGTCGCCGCTGCCCGCCACCGGCCAGGTCGGCGGTGCGCCCGCATCGCGCGTCATGGACAGCAGACCGCTGCGCGCCCAATACGCTGTGATATCGAATCCCGGCAGATCGGCGTCGGGGCCTTTCGCACCGAATCCGGTGAGATCCGCATAGATCAGGCGCGGGTTCCACTGCACGACATCTTCGTACTCGAGCTTCAGGCGCTTGCGTGCCGGATGCGGTGTATTGACGATGAGTACGTCCGCCCACGTAACCAAGCGCTCGAGCACCTGCTGCGCACCGGCCGACTTCATATTGAGCGTGATGCCGCGCTTATTGCGGTTGGCCAAATGCCACGGATAAGGATCCTTCGATTGCGGCTGCGGCGGGAGCAAGTGTCCCCGCCGCCACGCATCGCCGTTTGGCGGCTCCACCTTGATCACCTCGGCACCAAAGTCGGACAAGATCACGGCAGCGCTGGGACCTGCGATGAAACTTGCCATGTCCACGACCTTGAGGCCGGAGAAAATGTCGTCACTTGCCACGGATATCTCTCCTGAATCTTCGTACACTGCGGGATCGCTCAGCGCCCGCGGAACTGCGGTGCACGCTTCGCGAGGAACGCAGCGGTACCCTCCGCCTTGTCTTCGGTTGCGGCACAGAGGCCGAAATAGGAGGCTTCCAGCAGCAACCCCTCGCCCTGACTCGTCTCGAGCCCGCTGTTGACGGCCGCAAGCGCGAAATTGACGGCGAGCGGGGCGTTAGCCGCCATTTTGTTGAGGATTACCTCGGCGCGTGCGATGAGCTCAGCCGCAGGAACAATTTCGTTGACGAGCCCGATGCGATGGGCTTCCTGCGCGCTGATCATCTCTCCGGTTAGGATGAGCTGCAGCGCGCGGCCTTTGCCAACCAGGCGCGGCAGACGCTGTGTGCCGCCACCTCCGGGAACGAGTCCCAAGGCGACTTCCGGCTGGCCGAACTTCGCGGTCTCTACGCTGATCCTGATCGTACATGCCATCGCGGTCTCGCAACCGCCGCCCAGCGCAAAGCCGTTGACCGCGGCGATCACGGGTTTCCCGAGGTTCTCGACAAGATCGAGAACCGCCTGTCCGAAACGGCTGGCCTGTTCCGCTTCGATTGCCGTGGCACGCGCGAGCTCGCTGATGTCGGCCCCGGCGATGAATGCCTTATGGCCCGCCCCCGTGAGGATGACACCACGAACGGTCGCGTCATCTCGCGCGCGTTCGAAGGCCGTTCTCAGAGCGGCCCAGGTGGGCGTATCCAGGGCATTGAGTACTTCGGGCCGATTGACGGTCACATAGGCGATGCCGCCCTTCCGTTCGAAAATCACCGGGTCGAGCATGGGCTACACGAACGCGCTCAGTCCGGTGACGGCTTTGCCGATGATCAGGTTCTGCATCTGGTAGGTGCCTTCGTAGGAATACAGCGCCTCCGCATCCGCAAAGAAGCGCGCGACCTTGTAGTCGGCGACGATTCCATTGCCACCGAGCACCTCCCGAGCCCACGCGACGGTCTCGCGGCATTTTGCCGTCGCGAATGCCTTGGCGAGCGCCGCGTGGGCGTCGGACAGCTTCCCTTCGGCATGCAGTTGTGCCTGGCGCACAATCAGGCACTGCGATGCCGTAATGTTGGCGATCATCTTGGCCAGCAGATCCTGCACCAACTGGAATGAGCCAATCGGCCTGCCGAATTGCAACCGCTGCTGGCTGTATTCGAGGGCGGCTTCGTAGGCGCCCATCGCGCATCCGGTCGCCATCCAGGCGACGGCGAAGCGCGTCATCTTCAGCACCCTGCCCGTGTCACGGAATGAGTTCCCGCCCTGCAGCCGGTTCGCTTCCGGCACTCGCACGTCTTTTAGGGTGATGTGCCCATTCTGGACGATCTTGAGCGAAATCTTGTTTTGGATCTTCTCCACGCTGAAGCCGGGTGTGATCTTGTTCTCGACAATGAACCCCTTGACTTGGTTATCGCCGAGATCCCGCGCCCAGATGACCGAGACATCACACCACGGAGCGTTGCCGATCCATCGCTTCTCGCCATTGAGGATCCAGGTGTCGCCCTCGCGCCTCGCCGTCGTGGTCAGGCCACCGGAGGCGCCCGAACCCACGAGCGGCTCCGTCAGGCCAAAGCAGCCAATCTTCTCGAAGCGAGCCATGGGCGGCAGCCACTTCTGCTTCTGCTCGTCCGATCCGTCGATGTAGATGGAGCCCATCGCCAGTCCACCGTGCACGCCCATGAACGTCGCGAACGACGGGTCGATGCGCGCGACCTCCATTTGCACGAAGCCCAACAGCGCCAGGCTTCCGCCCGCACAGCCGTATCCGTGCATTCCCAACCCGCCGACGCCGAGCTCCTTCACCGCAGGCAACAGATCGAAGGGAAAAGCGTCCTCCACCCAGCATTTTGTCGCGACGGGAGCGACCTTCGCCTCCATGAACGCGCGCACCCGCTTCACGATCGCGAGCTCTTCGGGAGCCAAGGTTTCATAGACTTCGTAGAAGTCGCTATTGGGCGCTGGCAGCGCTTTCGGTTGCCTCGCCTGCTTTGCACCCAGATCTGCGGATTCGCCCTTCATGCCGCGCCCCCGGGCAGCTCGACGTAGGCAATGCCGCTCAGGTTTCCCTGGGCGAAGAGCAGTGTCTTGCGCTCCGATCCATCGAGATTGGCGCTGTACACGGAACCGCCCAGGTCGGTGACGAACATGCGGCCATGCCTGCGATCGAGCGCAAGGCCGATGCCCTCCATCAAGTGAGACACCAAAATTTCGGGTGCCTTGCGGGCGCCCCCCGAGTCATCCATGGGCGCTCGGTTCACCGTATTCCCGCGGGGCGGATCACCGCGGTCCGTCCAGTAGATCATCCGGTTGTGGGTATCAAGTTCAAGGTCGATCGGCTCCGGCAGATCCTGATACAACAGCTCAATGTCCTTGCGGTCCGCAGCTGTCTGGCCGGGTGGAATATTGGTGTGGGCACGACAGATGCGCCCCTCTCCGGCGTCGTCGCCACCTTTTTGCGTCCAGTAGAACTTCCCATCCCTGGTATCCACGGCGATGCCGACGCACCATTTGCTGGCATCCGCACCCGGGCGCTGGTCGCCGCCGCTCGTGTCCACCAGCGTTTCGATTGCCGAGCCATCCAAGTTCGCGCGCATGACTCGCATGCCCTCACGATCCGACCAATAGAGCTTGCGCCCCATTTTGTCGAGCTGAAGCTGCTTAGGTGTGAACGTGCCGCCGGGTGGCACGATGGTGGTCAAATTACCTCCGTCGAGATTGCAGCGCAGGATCGCGCCGTCGTCGGCCTTGGGATTGCCCATGTTGGTCCAGTACAGGTGCCCCGCGGCGGCATCCACCGCCAACCCGTCGGGCAGTTCTCTGCCTTCTTGGAGGATGACGGTCACGCTCGAGCCATCGGGATTGGCCGACAGGACTCGGCCTCCCAACTCGAGGAAAAATAGCCGGCCCGCCACCGCGGCGTCGCGCCCTCTCTCGCCCGTGGTATTTGGAAGGATGGTGCCCATTTGAGAATCCCGCGTGATTTTGCAGCTCCCTGGAAATCGCTGAGCTCGAGAGAAGTATCGGGGTACTGGACTGTCCTTGGGCATCCCCTGAATGGGGGTCGCGGCGGAAATGATCAGGCGCTCGGCGGCTGCATCGGTGATCTTGAGCGCATCTCCCGTACCGAGCTCGACGCCGTTCGCACGAGGTGGGTGGCTAACCCATTCGGGGGATGCCACCACTCCAGAGAGACAAGGACACTCGCTTGGCGCTCACGTGTTCCGTCCCGCGCACTGCAGGTGACTCATGCGAATCGCTCATTTCGAGACAAGTGGAGTCCCCGGAATTGCCGCGGATGAAGGTTCGGGCTGGCGTGGCCTCACGCAGCGCGACGGGGGATTTCCAGGCACTCTGCCGGAGCTGATCGCACGAGGCGCAGACCTGTTGCGCGCCGGCAGAAACCTGAAGCAATCGCCGACAATCGACCTGAACGCGGTCCGACTGCTGCCGCCGGTGCCGGTGCCGCCCAAAATTCTATGCGTCGGTCTCAACTACGACGATCATCTGGAGGAAAGCGGGCTGAAGAAGCCGGCCTATCCGGAAATCTTCGCGCGCTTCGCGACGAGTCTGATCGCGCACCAACAGCCGATCCGACGGCCCCGAGAATCCATTGCGCTCGACTACGAAGCCGAGCTGGCGGTGGTGATCGGCAAGCCGGGACGCCGCATCCCCCGCGATCGGGCCCTCGAACACGTGGCGGGCTACTCCCTATTCAACGACGCGACGATTCGCGATTTTCAATTGCGCACGCCGCAATGGACGATAGGCAAGAATTTCGATGCCACTGGGGCGTTCGGCCCCTGGCTGGTGACGCCCGAAGCCGCGCCGCCGGGAGCCCACGGGCTGCGCATCCAGGGCCGCTTGAACGGCCAGGTGATGCAGGATGCCAATACCGACCATCTCATCTTCAGCGTCCCCGCGCTGATCGAAATGATCAGCGTCGCGATGACCCTGGAGCCGGGGGATGTGATCATCACCGGAACACCCGGTGGCGTCGGGGCGGCGCGTAAGCCGCCTATTTTCATGCGGCCCGGCGATGTCTTCGAGGTGGAGATCGAGGGCATCGGAGTTCTGAGCAACGTCGTGCAGGACGACGGAATAGTAGAGTAGCGCCCTTGAAAAAAAAATTGTTCTCCGCGAACCCTGCTCGCATCGGTCGATTCGACGGGCCACCCAAAGACGATGCAGTCCCCGCCTCCCTGGTCAACGGGACCCCCAGTGATCTAAAGACCGATCTCATCTCGCTGCTGGGACGGGACATCGTCCTCCACAGAACCATCGATCTCGTCCGCTACGCCTCCGATGCGAGTCCGTATCGACTCGTCCCTCAAGTCGTGGTGCTGCCCCGTACGACCGACGACATCGTCAAACTTTTCCGCTATTGCCGTGAGACGGGGCGGCACGCGACGTTTCGGGCGGCGGGAACCAGCCTCAACGGTCAAAGTCTATCGGACGACATCCTGGTTGATGTGCGCCGCCACTGGTACGGCTCCAAGGTGGAGGATGCCGGCCGACGTGTCAGGTCACGCCCTGGGACGATCCTCAGCCACGTCAACTCACTGCTGCAGCCGCACGGCCGGCGGCTGGGACCGGATCCCGCCAGCTCGGGTGCCTGTACGATCGGAGGCGTGATTGCGAACAACTCCGGTGGCATGCGGTGCACGGTACCTCGGGATGCCTACCATACCGTCTCGGCGCTCACGTTCGTGACACCGTCCGGTGCGGTCATCGACACCTCGAAGCCCGACGCGGAAAAGGAGTTTGCGCTGGCAGAGCCGCAGCTCGCGACAGGGTTGCTCGAGCTGCGCACGGAGCTCTTGGCGGATCCGGCGCTGGCGGATCGTACGCGTCGCAAGTACGCGATCAGGAACACGCACGGATTGCGCCTCTGTGCACTCCTCGACGGCGACACGCCGCTCGAAATCTTTCGACGCCTCCTGGTCGGCTCGGAGGGCACGCTCGCCTTCATCGCCGAAGCAGTAATAGAGACGCTACCGGCGCCGCGTGTGACCGGCGTGGCATGGATTCCCGTGCCCACGATCGACGAAGCTGTCGCCCTGGTTCCAGGCCTTGTCAAGCTCGGCGCCTCTGCCGTCGAGCTCATGGTCGCCCCGGCGCTCACCGCAGCCGGTCAAGCCTTCGCGGATACACCCAGCTACTGGAAGACGCTCGACCCCAAAGCGGCTGCCCTACTCGTCGAGATCGGTGCCGAAGACTCGGCCTCGCTCAAAGCAACACAGCAGCAGGTTCTCGAACTCGTGAGTACCGCCAAGTTGATCAGGCCGGTCGAGTTCACGAGCGTCGCCGAGGCCATCGAACTCGCCTGGCACGTCCGAGAGGGACTTCTGGGCCTGGTCGGCAAGCATCGCCCGGAAGGCTCGACTCTCATCACGGAGGATGTATGCTTTCTGCCGGAGCGTCTGACAGAGGGTGCGCGCGACGTTCAGGAACTCCTTGCCAAACATGGGTTCATTCCCGGCGTCGCAGGACACGCCGCTCACGGCAACCTCCATTTCACTCTGGTCGCGGATTTCGGCAACGCCGAGGGTCGATCCCGATACGCGGATTTCATGACCGAACTCGTGGATCTCGTCGTCAGGAAGCACGACGGCTCCCTAAAGGCCGAGCACGGAACCGGCCGAAACATGGCCCCGTTCGTCGTCTCGGAATGGGGCGAGAAGGCCACCGCCATGATGTGGCGCATCAAGAAGCTGGCCGATCCTCTCGGGATCTTGGCGCCGGACGTGATCCTGACCCGCGACCCGAGCCTTCACCTGAAGAATCTGAAGTCATTTCCTCAAATCGAGGGGGTGACGGGTTCCTCGCAATGCATCGAGTGCGGATTCTGCGAACCGGTCTGCCCGAGCCGCAATGTCACCATGACACCGCGTCAACGGATCGTCGTGCGGCGGGAAATGGTGCGCCAGAAGGACGACTCCGCCGTGCTCGCACAACTCCAACGGGAGTACCAGTATGATGGGATCGAGACCTGCGCAGGCGACGGCACGTGCGCCATTCCCTGTCCGATCGGAATCAACACGGGGGCGTTGATCAAGGAGTTCAGGGCGCGCGAGAACGGGCCTGCCGCGGAAGCCGCGGCGCTGCGCCTCGCGCAACACTGGAAAGCGGTCGAACGCGCATCGCGCGCGGGCCTGCGCGGAGCGCACGCGCTTTCCTCTGTGTTTGGAATAAGGCCGCTCACCGCCCTTGCCGCTGCCGCGCGCCGTGTGGTCAGCCCGGACCTGCTGCCCGCGGTGCCCGGGCCAATGCCACGGGCCGCCGCGAGCCCGCCCAAAACCGACCGGAACGGCGCCGCCGCAGTCTATTTCTGCGCGTGCATCAACCGCATGTTCGGTCGCGATCCCGGCGGGCCGGCCGGCCCCTCCCTGGCGGAGACCTTCGTCGCCTTGTCCAGGCGCGCCGGCAAGCCGCTGTGGATTCCCCCGGATGTCGCCGGCCTTTGCTGCTCGACCCCATGGAAATCGAAAGCCTACACCCAAGGCCACAAGTTCATGGCGCAAGCTGTTGCCGACGCGCTTTGGCGCTGGAGCGATGCAGGAGCTCTTCCCATCGTCGTCGACGCTGCCTCGTGCACTCTAGGTCTCAGAGAGGATGTCGCGACACAGCTCGAAGGAGAGCGAAAAGAACAGTACCAGAGCCTCACGCTGATCGACTCGATCGCATGGTGTCGTGATCTTCTGACGAACCTGGAAATCTCTCGAACGCTGCGGCGAGTCGCCGTGCATCCGACGTGCTCGACGACGCATCTCGGGCTGGCTGGCGCACTCAGACAGATTGCGGGGCGACTGGCAGACGAAATCGAGGTCCCGGTGGGAACAACCTGCTGCGGCACTGCCGGCGACCGGGGACTCTTGCATCCGGAGTTGGTCGTTTCGGCGACGCGGGAGGTGCGAGCGGTGCTGGATGCGCGGCCATGCGACGCCTATCTCTCGGCGAACCGTACCTGCGAGATGGGCCTGCGGCACGCGACCGGACGGCCGTACGAGTCCTTCATTTTCCTGCTCGAGGAACTCACTCGTCCCGAGGCGCGATAACGGTCGACAACGATCACCGAAATGAGCCACTCACATGAATTATTCTGACTACAAGTGCTTCCAGTTCCGGTTCGATGCCGGGGTCGCATTTGCCAGCATCAATCACCCGCCCATCAATCTTCTCGATGAAACTCTGTCGCTGGAATTCGATAGACTCGGCAGGGAACTCGAGGCCGATGAGAGCGTCCGGGTTGTGGTCTTGCAGAGCGCGCTTCCCGATTTCTTCATAGCCCACTCCGGCTTGGGCCGGGTTGGGGCCGCTTCAAAACGGGTATCCCGTACCCGGAGCTTTCGTCTTACGCAAATGATCGGCGAGCGCTTCAGGAACATGCCCAAGGTGACCATTGCCAAGATTGACGGGCGGGCTCGCGGCGGAGGGAGTGAGATCGCGTTGGCCCTAGACATGTGTTTTGCCGCTGTAGGCAAGGCGGTCTTCGGTCAGCCGGAGGTGGCTGTTGGGCTCGTTCCGGGCGGTGGCTCGACGCAAAGATTGCCGCGCCTCATCGGGCGAGGGCGCGCCTTGGAGGTGCTCCTGAGTTGCGCTGATCTATCGGCAGAACTCGCGGAACGTTACGGCTATATCAATCGAGCACTGCCGGCGGATGAGCTGACACCCTTCGTCGAGAGACTGGCGCATCGCATCGCCTCGTTTCCTGCGCATACCGTCGCACATGTCAAAGCGGCCGTGGATAAAGGAGCATTTGGTTCCTTGGCGGAGGGGCTCCTGGTGGAAGCCCACGAGTCCGATTTGAGCGTCGCCAGCAAGGTGACGCAGGCGCGCGTGGCCGAAGCATTAAAGGTTGGAGCCGAAACTTACGACGGCGAGCTCGAGTTGGCATTTTTGTCGAGACTCTCCCCCATAGAGCAAAGGTGAGCCCGAGAGCGTCTCTCTGATCTAATCCGACCGCCGCAAGCACTAACGTATCGGCGCCGGCGATTGAGGGGATTCTCCGCCGGCGCCGAAGGACCTATTTCAACGACGAGCTCTTCGCCGCCTTCTCGATTAAGTCGGCGACTGCTTGCGGCTGCGAAACGTAGATCGCGTGGCTGCCCTTCGCCTCGGCGACGGTCGCCTCCGCACGCTTGGCCATCGAACGCTGCGCGGCGGGCGGGATCATTCGATCGTCCGTCGCAATCAAGTACCAGCTCGGCTTGGCTCTCCAAGCGGGCTCGCTGATCGTACCACCGAGCGCGGCGACGCCCCAGGGGACCTGCGAGTTCGCCATAAAATCCGCCTTCTCGGGCGACACATCTGCCGCAAAGCTAGCGGCGAATTGGGTCTTATCGAGCATCAGGAATCCATCCGTGGGCGGAAGGATCGGCGGCACGGGGGCACCCGGAGGCGGATCCTTGATCAGCGAGGCGACCGACTCACCTCGGTCGGGGGCAAATGCCGTGATGTAGACAAGGCCTGAAACGCTGGGATCGGTACCAGCCTCGGTGATGACCGCTCCACCGTAGGAATGTCCCACCAGAACGACGGGCCCATTCTGCTCGGTGACGACGCGCTTGGTCGCGGCGACATCGTCGGCGAGAGAGGTGGTCGGATTCTGCACGATGCCGACCCGGTAGCCGTCCTTCTTCAGGATCCGATAGACGTCTTCCCAGCCCGAGCCGTCGACGAATCCGCCGTGCACCAGAACAATCGCCGGAAGAGCTGAATTTGAGTTGTTAGCCATGACGAGTCTCCTTGGTTGATGTCGTATTTCGTTACCGGATCCGGCGGATCCCGCCGGAGTCCATGGATAGCGTTTTACGCGCAACTCGCATGGAGCTTAAGTTCTGAGTTTTTATCTATTAGTGATATATTCTCACTAATGGACGTCAGTACCCGGCAATTGCGTGCTTTCCGTCTGGCAGCCCAACATCATAGTTTCGCGCGTGCTGCCGAAGCGCTCTACATCACGCCCTCGGGCTTGAGCGTGCTGATCAAGGAATTGGAGAGCCGCGTCGGCTTCCGGCTGTTCGACCGCACCACGCGCCGAGTCGAATTGACGCCCGAGGGCCGACAGCTTCTCACCGTCATTCAACGCAGCCTCGAGGAGTTGGATGTCGCGATCGCCGACATTCGCCATGGCGCCAAGCGCAAGAGGGAGTCCATCTCGCTCGGCACCACGGCACTTGTGGCCGCCAACATCCTGCCGCCGGCGATGCGTGAGTTCCGAAAGCGGCGCCCCGACGTGCAAATTCGGCCGTTCGACGCCGATCTGCCGACCCTGATCCAGATGGTCGAGGCCGGCAAGCTCGACATGAGCCTGGGGATATTCAAGGCCATGCCAGATGTACGTCGCGAGCCTTTCTTCCGTTTCTCGTTGATGGTGGCGCGAGCCGCCAAGGACGAGATTCAGCCACATAAAACAATGACGTGGTCCGCCCTCGAGGGCGAGACATTGATCTCGCTCTCGCCGGGCCACCCTCATCAACAACTCATCGACCGGCATCTCGCGAAAGCCGGCGTGAAGGTGCAGTCCGGACTCACCGTCAACCTGCTGGATACGCAGATAGCCCTGGTCGAAGCCGAGGAAGGGATCGCCATCATCCCGTCATTCGGAATGCCGGCCTGCCGTAACCGGATGATCACGATGAGCCAGCTGATCAATCCCGTGGTGCGCTTCGACTTTCACCTGATCAGCCGCCGTGGCATAGCGCTGCCGCCAGGAGCGCAAGAATTCACGTCCTTCCTCAAGAGCTATATTGCCACCTGGGCGGGGCGGGCGGGCGTGCTCTGAGCTTGGGAGTCGATACGACGAGCCTTAGGCGGCGAAGCTTGCTCCACTGTGGGTAGAGTCTGGTTCATTTGCCGCTGCGCCTTTGGAGTGGACGCTCTCGGACATGCTCGAACGTCTTTGGATGGTGGGCCGTGTACCCACCAAATTGATCGCCTAACTACTTGATTGTAATATAGTTACTCTGCTCACAAACCAGAAATGCCCCCACGGATATCCCCCAAAAAGGGTGGCTGTAGGTGGACGTCCCTGGATCAAAATCTGGATCGCGACACCATCAATCGGTTCTCTTTCTCGAGATCAGAAAATACCACGATGTCGGACGAGATCACATCGGATCTGCGGCATCCGGGGATAGTAAGTTCGGGACGTAGGAGTCGCAGGTTCAAATCCTGTCACCCCGACCATTTGAAAATGGCCTTTGCGACAACCACACAACCGTTAGGGTCCACATTCGCAACAGCCTAGGGTCCATTTAGGGTCCACGCGTCACTGAAGGTTCAGACGGCCAGACTTGGTTATCCAATGGTAGCCGGCTGCGCTCCGAGTTCCAGGACGCTCGGGCGGCCTAGTTGTCCCGATCACCACCCTCGTGAGAGCAACTCTTTCACCGAATATGCGTTGAGTACGGAGCTGCACGTTTCCCATTCGGCATCGACGACTGTACTGTACTTTGCGTCGAACGGATTTCGCGTGGCAGCGGTGCGATCAATCAACTGCCGCGCCAGCTGCTCGTCATTCAGCGCAACATGAACCCAGACATCTTCCAAGGTGTCAGGTATCTGTCCGAACAGCTCATGGATGGAAGCGAGTCTCGCCGCGAGTACTTGGTGGACACGGTCCTCAACAGAACCACGATAACGCAGGTTTGCAATCCAGATCTCGCTCCGGATCTGTCCGATGCGTTGAATCCGTCCCTTTCTCTGTTCGAGCCGCGTCGGATTCCAAGGTAAGTCGATGTTGATCAACGTGCCGAGCCGCTGTAGGTTCAGTCCTTCGGATGCCGCATCCGTGCCCAGGAGCAGCTTAAGGTCGCCGGTTCGTACTCGTTTCTTCAGGTCGTTTCGATCACAGCGCTGGAATCGACCGTTAATCCAAGTCCCAGAACGGTTAGACCCCGCATAGAGTCCAACCTCTATTCCCTGAAACTCTGGGCGCTGAACGAGTTCTTCGCCGATCCACCGAACCGTGTCGTAATACTGGGAGAACAATACGCAACCGCGGTCGAACCACCGCTCGGCTGTTGGACCGCTCCCAGAGAGAAGGTAGCTGACAACTGCGTCCAACTTGGGATCTTTATTACCCCCCTCTTTCAGCAACCCGAGGCAGCGACGCAGCGAATCGCGCTCAGCGTCGGTAAAGTCCTTGAAGGAGTTCGCTGCAACCGGCGGGCGTCCAGGTCCAACCGGAAACTCGTCCTCAACTTCCTCGTCATCCTCGTCAAGAGGCTCGGCATCGCCCTCGAGTAGCCTGCTGATGGTCCGGCGACCGGCTTCCATCGAACTACCTAAGCGGCGGAGCAGCAGCGTCTTAAAGAAACCGGCGCCGCGCACGCGCCTTTGCAGCAGCTGCGAGAAGTTCTCGGCCTCGGTGTAGGCGTCTCTGAGATAGCCGCCTAAGACCAGCGCGTCGTCGTCTCCCTCCCCGAACAGCTTGACCGCGACTCTGGGAAGAAAATACGTCCCCGTCCCCGGATTAATCGTTTCCTCCAGATAGCTCCGCGTTCGACGCACAATGCAACGCAACAGGGGGTTTAGCCGCTGCCCGTAGCCCGGGAGCAGGCTGTTCTTCAGCTGCACTCGCTGTAACGCAGGCGATAGCGTTCCTAGGCTTTCTGGTGTGAATTGCCACCGGGAATCCGGCGCGTTTAACGCCCTACGGATCCGGTCGCAGGCCTCATGTTCGTGCTTCGACGGCAGGGGGTCGCGTACGAACTCCCAGCCGGCATTTATGTTCTCCGTCGGCACCTCGGTATCACCGGTTGCGATCGCCAAACAACGGCTCGCCTGATACCAAGGACTCGTATGCGTCCAGCCGCCCAGAACGCCATCATTCCCTGAGGACAGTACGCTCAACAAATCCCAGGCCTCGACCGGATGCAGCTGAACTGGCGTAGCTGTAGCCAGCAGCATGCTCTTGGTCCGCGGGCCCACCTCTCGCAAGAACGACATCAGCTTGTTGGGTTCGGTTGTTTCATCGATTTCATCGGGACCCGCTTCAACCTTCGGTACCTTTCGCCGCCGGGCGCGATGGGCCTCATCTACGATCACGCAGGTGTAGTGATGGCTCAAGAGCTGCGCCACAACGTCGGCCTGCCCACGCACCACAAGCCCCTGGGAGACCAAGCCGATGCGCCGTGGGCAACGGCTCAAACACTTCACCCCGTCCGACGGATACTCTAGATCCTGCTCATCGACCCATGCGCGACCATTCCAGCGCGCGGACGGAAGATCCAGCAACTCCATCAACTCGTCTTGCCATTGTTGCAGCAGCGGCTTCGGGGCCAACACGAGGATTGGGCCACCGGAAGGATCGTCCAGGGCCATTAGCAAAGCGGCCATCGCGAGCTGCACAGTCTTGCCAAGTCCCACTTGATCGGCGAGTACGAGCCGCGCGCCCCCCAAACGATGTCGCTCTAACGCAAGGCTGGCAAAGTACTTCTGGTGCGGCCAGAGACCCTGATCGCGACGGTACACTGGAGTCTCGACCGCCGCAGCCGCCGCAACCGCGAGCACCTCAGGCATTCCATGTACACGGTCGGGTTCAATAACTTGCCGGTGAATGATCCTCGTGAGGTCCTGCGGGATGAATGGGCAACAGGCAAGATCAACAGCCCGTGGGTCGTTCCACAAGGCATCAAACTCATCCTGCACCCAAGCGACGGTTTCCGGGGCGGAGTCCTCCCAGAGCAATTCGTAATTCGTTTTCCACGCCGTCGCGCTCTCATTAACGCTACCCAGAAACGCGGTCGCGGACCCATCAGCGCGACGTATGACGCCGGCCTTTCCGTGGATCAAGCCGAATGCCGAATCTGGCAGCACGCGCACTTCGACTCGCTTGTTCGACAATGCCTCATACAACGCGCGGTAACGCGGTAATGCGGTACTCGGGGCATCTTCCGGCCGCCCCGCACACCAACTTCGTCTCAACGCCGCCTGCGCCGCCGCCGCTGTAACCACGTCTTGCGCGTCTAGGTCCGAATTGCAAATGATTCGGATGACTCCAGTGACCCGGTTAAGTGCCTCACCGGCGACCTCAAATAGGCTTGAGCGGAAATACCCTGCGATGCGGTCGTAGCTGACGGCCGCTTCAAGCCTCGCATTCAAGACTGTCTGATCGAGCCGGGACCGACGACTGGAGTGACGTATCAACATCAGGCGTGATCGTTGCGCAGACGACCGGCAAGAATACGTGCCGACTCGGCATCCACTCGCCAGTCATCCATTCCAGCGGCATTCCCCACCATTACAATCCATTCCAGCAGAGCCACGAATCGCTCTCTAAGCGTCCAGTAGTTCTGCCCGAACGAATCCCGAAGATATTGGCGACCGGGCTCAGGATTCCCCTCGCCGGCGCTTGTTTCCTTTACCGCAAAGAGGACGTGCCGAAGCGGAGACACGGCGAAGGGATGCGGCCCCGATCCCGACCGACCCTTCCGAGTCACCAAACTGTTGTCGGCAGATTGTCCTCCCACGGGTGCTAGATGGCTTTTGCCAAGACTGCTCGCGGTATACATGCGCGCGCCATTCGCTTTGTCAGTCTTGAGGAGAGGCTTGATATCGGTTACTCCAAACCCCCTGGCTAGCTCCTCGTACATGCCATTTCGTCGCTCCCCGCGACTCTCAATATCGAGTGCCCGGAGGTAGTACCGCTCCGTTAGTGTGAGATCCCGCCATACCGCCCCAAGCCCCTGCGGAATCAGCACATCGCACGCGATACCGAGTGCGCGCTCGATAACCCCCTGGAAATCACTCTTTTGGCCTTTCTCGCGAGACGCAAAGACCTCATCCTCGACGTTCCGGCCATCTAGAGTCGCGTATCTGGTTAGCACCTTGAGCGCCGCGGCATAGGCCGCGAGTTGATAGTCCGCGTCGTTAAAATTTGGCTCCCCGCCCTCATCCAGAGCCTGCATCGAGGCAATCTGTCTCTTCACCTCGTCTTCCACGAGCGGATAAACTTCATCCAAGAATCCGGGCTCGTCGCTTGTGCGCTTTCGAAGAACGAGGCACACGGTCCCTTGCACGTAATTACCTTTTTTTATGCCGGCAGCTTCTGTTTCGGTGCTAATCGTCCATGCCGCAGTAGCTTTAAGACCGGCCGCCCAAAGGATCATGCCAAGATCCGCCCAAACAGACGGGTCTTGGTGGGTGAACATGACCATCTGCATGCCGTTGTCCGGCATGTGTTCCGCAAGATTCTGATAGATCTCAACCATGGAACGACGAAAATCTTCACCGTCCCCGCGCACCGCGAGCTCCGATCGAGCATCAGGTGTCCAGCTCGGAAATCCTTTGGCAAGCTGCTTTTCATACCAAGCCAAGAAAAAATCCCCAAGCTCATGGTAGTTGACCGCATCTGCGTAGGGGGGATCAGTAATCCAAATATCGCAACATTGGTCCAAGTCACGGGCGTCGACCACCTCAATTGACGATCGACCCTTGACAGCGATATCGCTAATTCTATTAAAGAGCTGCCAGGCAAATTTAAGTGCGGACAGTGGTCGGCATGAATAATTAAAAAGTGGATTCAGGGCCTGATTACTAAATACATCCTCCCCTTTATCGATCGCAATCCCACGAACATGCCACCTGCAAAGCCTTGCGTTCCAGTTTGCGAGACGCCCGATGCCTAGAAGGAATGCCGCAACTTCGCTTCTTGTCTGAGCTGATTCACTTGCGATTTTTGCCACCAACCCATTCACCAACAGTTGCCGCGGCGTAAACAGGTGGTGCCAATAAGTCCACCCGCGTGTTCGGATCGGTTCCTCGGTCTTTTCTCCACCCTCAGGCATCGGTATGGACGGAATAAATCCTTCGCGCTGCCATTCGGAAAAGCGCTCGAGTAGAAGTTCAAACGTCGTTGCCTCGCGTTCAAGGTCTGCTGCATCGGGAACTGCGTATCGCCGATTGCCATCTCCATCAACCCAGCGGATGCAGTAGAGGCGTTCCTGAAACACATCACCCGGGCGGGGCACAACATCCTCATTAGTCCAACGGCGGAGTCCATCTGAACCACGTAATGCCTCCACAGACCAAGATCGATTGGGGTCGAAGGGATCAATCACGCGGCTATCGACGATAGTGGCTCCCTTCTTCTCCTTGTACAGCTTCACTTCATCGGTCGATCCGATCAGGATTTCAGGCTGCAGCCGTTCGGCACCCGCCACCCGGTGCCATCGGACGATCGAATTCATCGACTCGCCAACCAACCAGCTGGGGGCTAAGGGAATAAAGTATTCACATCCTTCTGGTTTCACCTCGGCACAATATAAAAAGGCCTCCGCGCGTTCTCCCCGATCGTTTCTTTCGATTCCCCACTCCGCGATTTGTCGTTCAGCCGCTGCAAATACTGCTTCTTGGGCCCTTTTGATTTGTTCCTGTACGTCTTTGCCGCCACCCAGTATGTTGAGGCTAGCCCACGTGAGTAATCCGGCTACGGGATTCAGATCAGAGCCATAGGCATCGCAACCGATGCGAGCAGCCTCGAAAGGAATTGAGCCGCCGCCGCAAAAACTGTCACCCACACGCGGCGTATGTCCGTATAAGCGCTCGCCAAGTTGCTGAACCAGTTCCGCAAGGCAGGTGGCCGACGTACCCAGGTGGGCATTAATTTCTAACCAGGCAGCGGGTGTAGGTCCGCCGATATTTTCGGGCCGCTCACAAGCCGCTAAACGCTCAGCGTACGGCAGAGCGTCAAACGCCGAACGACTTCCTTTCTTCTTACTATTCCTCTGCCACGCTCCATCGTCGTCCATGGTGAGGATCTTGAGAAATACAGTTCGATCAAGTTTCGAATTGTCCGAAGCCGGCATGAGCATTCCCAGGATCGCGGCGCGGACAAGAATTAATGGCTTACGCCCCCACCACCGACCTAGCCCAGTTAAGGTTTGCGAATTTGTCGCCTTCCGCTCCTTGTAGGACTCGGCAGAGAGGCGCGCAATAGGGAACTGCGTTTCGATGAAACTTTGCATCACCTTCTAACTTTCACAGCTCAAGGGCGAATTGGGAGTGGCCGATTAGCTCCCGTCGAGCGCGAGGTGACATACCCTCGCCCTTTATAAACGGATTGTCCGCAATTGCTGCGCGTAAAGCCTTGCGCCATCCGATACCTTTCTGCAACGCCTGGCCGGTTGTCGCCACCGTCATCGTGTATAACCACCAACGTTCCTCGGGCGCCAGTGCCTCCCAGTTACGCAAGGCATTGGGTATGTCGTCGGTGGAAGCTTCCTCCACGGACCAACATAGAACGCACAACTCCTTACCAAGCGAAGGGTGAATCGGCACCGCTCTCGTTGGATTTTTATGATATTTGGCTGCTGGTAAGCCATTTGACCGCAACCGGCGGTTCGCATCTTCCCAAAAAGCCGGCGCCAGCTCCTGCCAGCGGTTCCTGTCGATGATGACGCGCAGGGCCGGGTCGTTCGGCGATGTAGCACCGGCCGCACGGTCATCAAGTGTGCTCAGCTCGTTCCCGCGGTGTTCCGTGATCCGAATCAGATCGTCGAGTCCTGCGCCCTTGGGAATCTCCACCAGAAAGCCGTGACGGGCTTCCGCAGGAATGAATCCGAGGCCGACAACCTTCCGGGCTGATGTGCCGACTTGACGCGCCATTTACTTCTGATCCACGCCGGCGGCATCAAATGTCTGATTGATTGCCTTAAGCCAGTCTAGTAGGGCCTGTCCTGAGGGAAAGCGCAGGCCACCCACGAGCATTCGAAGACTTCCAGCGCCTACGAGTTCCTGGAGAGTGTTCGCACTTCGAGTCAATGCCGCGGCGGTGTAGCCCTCTTCTTCCGCGCCGGAGTAGTCCACATGCTCATTGCCATTAGGGCTCTCGGCTGTAATGCCGACGTCAAGAGCCAGAACTTGTGGGCTCTTAGCCAGCCGATCAACAAAATCCCAAACGGCGGCCGTGTCGTCGAGTTTTGTCTGTTTGGTCCAGCGCGCTGGCGCCTTAAGGTCAATAGGTGGCTTTTGGCCAGCGCCGGCCTGCGGGATCTGCACCGCGACAATTTCGGAACTTAGCGCTAGGTCCTCATGAACGGCCATCGCGCGCACAACCCGGCATTTCTCGGGAACCCGAATCGACCCGTCGTAAGTCGCGTATCCGCGGCTTTCCGGAGAGGTCGCATCTGTCGTGTAACGAATTTGCGTGCCAGCGGCTTTCGGCAGCGCGAGTAGCTCTACTTCACGATAGTTTCCGCGATCGTGGATCTGATGTTTGACCCGAAGCCTAGCCGTCCATTCACGGATTTCACTGTCGACAGTTGACGCTGGATCAAACGCGAGAAAACGATACTTCAGCCCCTTGGCTTCAAACCTAGTCGGGGTGGGCACGGGTGTCGAGGCCCTAGTGGGATCAGCACTGCCAGTTTCGAACACCACCGTTGGTGCGTGCAGTGGCTCTATCTTCAGATATGCGATCCCGTCCCCCTCTTGATCCACCGACAGCTCGCGGATCGCGACGTCCGGTCGCGGTGGCGGGAACGGGCCACGCCGAATGTGATTTCCCTCTTCCCGCCACAGACCGCGCCGCAGACAATCTGCCTTGAGGTCGTCGAGCGCCGAGAGCTTGTGTAGCGGCCACAACGTATTAACAGCGGCATTGCGCTTGAAGTCTGACCATAGCACCGCCTTAGTATCGGCAGAGCCGAAGAGCCGTGCCTCGGCCTTGGTGCGAAAGCTTTCCTCGTCCACTTTGCGCGTGAATTTCTGTGCGCCCTCGAGAGTCTGTCGAATGGTCGCCTCCCCATTATTGTTTCCGGCAAACGCGAGATCGATACCCGACGCACGTAGGGCCGAATCTATCGACGGGTAAACTATCTGGTCAAATGCTTCTTTCAAAGCAGACGTGAACTGCAAACCGACTCTGTCACGCAGCTGATCGAGCGCACGCCATTGGGGGTCGTCGGTCGGCGTATTTTCACCCTTTAGCTCATCCTCAATACTCTGCAGCGCGCGTGCTTGCCGGGCGCAATCGACGACCTTTTGGAACGTGTCCCGAGTACCCGTTAAGAAAAGTACACGATTTTTATATTGCTGCTGGGCCCACCACGCCTGCCAATCTGTTGATATTGGCAATTGATTTGCTTGTCCACCCGGTCGGACGATGACAAGCGTGGTCTTTTCCTGGTCAACGTGTACGTCATCCAGCGGTGGTAGTACCTTTACGATCTGATAGCAGTCGCGAAGCTGGGCCGCAAAATAGGCATCGAGATGCTCACGGAGCATGCGATCGACCGTCTCTGGGTGCAATGAGAGCGCAGTCGATCGAAGCTTGGCGGCAAGATTTTGCTGGTTCTTGAAGAAGAGACGCCCATCGGGAGAGTTGTGCAGATACCAGGCGCGCGTAGCAAGCTTGTCGAGCACGTTCGTTCGGAAGGTCGACAAGTCTCGCCCAGGGCGCTGCAATGCATCGACAAGCTGATATTCCCGAAGACCGTGGATCGCTCCCGGCGTCGTTGACAGGGACGCGACCAGAATAAGCCTAGCGGCGTCCGATGCGTCGGTGTTCTTATTCGCACGGTCGATTTCTTCGACCTCCGCGTCACCGTCGTGCGCGATATCGTGCGCGATCGCCTCGCTTAGCGACGAGTTAATGGCTCGAATCTCCGAGGCGAGTTCGTCGACGTTTAGGTCGATGTCGTACGGGTGGATCAGATCCGAGCTCGCCGCGCGACTGCTCGACCATAGGTTCGACACTACCATCTGCATTAATCGAATCACGCCGCGCGTTTGCTGAAATCCCTCGTTCTCCTTGAACTTGCCCACCAACTCCCGAAGATCCGGGTGGAACGGGTACGAATCCGTTACGCGGGAGTGCAGTGCGGTCGGCGAGGACGTCGTCAGATTCATTGCGACGGCCTCTTTCAATGCGTCTCGGTAGGCGGCCGCGATGCGTTCCGTTTCGGTGGCATCACCGACTTTCTCAAATAGGCGCTTGCGAAGAATCTGATAGAGCTCATCGCCATTGGGGTTTACCGGAGTGATTGGTACTGCGATGCGGCGGGATTCCGTGCTAATGCCCTGGATCGCACGGTTGAACGCAGCCTGCAGGCTATCCTGTCCGATCGAGTAATTGGTGCCCGCCAGATCCGAAAGTACGACGCACACGTTGTCCATGTCGGCGACCGCCACGAACAGGTTGGCTAACGCGGCCGTCGTTACGATTCCAAGGTTGCCGTTGCCAACGGCGACCGCCACTGCGTACTCCAGATAGGGAGGTAGTTCGTCGAGAAATATGAGGGTTGGCGATCCACCTAGCAGCTGCTTCCACGCCTCCGGACCTGGAGCACGCAACAACGGGGACACGTAGGTCGCAAACTCATCGCCTTTGCCAAGTTGCTCCGCTAACGATCCCCAGATGCCACCATCAGCGTCGGTGCTTCGGCCATTGAAGCCGATAACCTTGCATCGACCCAGGCGAGGCACCGGGTCCGAAGTGCCCATTACGCGCTTGCGCAATTCTGGATCTTTGGCAAGGAGTCCGAGACCGATCATGCTATGGGTCTTACCGCCGCCCATCGCTTGCGAGAGACTAAACACTGACGACCCGGATCTCTCGCCAGCGAGGTGTCGAAGCGCACGATCCACCAAAGTAGTCATGCCGGCTGTAAAGAAGTTCTCCTCAAAGAACTCTTTGCCGTGCACTTGGCCCTTCAAGAAGGTATCCAGGCTCAGCACCGTCGCGCGACGGTCTGCCGCAAACACGGAGGGGCGAGGAGTGCAGTTTTCTTTGAGACTCATGGTTGAAGGGTCGCCTTATTGCTCTTTCTCGATGTCGCCAGCGTGACGGCTGTGCGCAGCCCAGGTCTCGATGTGTCCGAATTGCCGGTTAGACCCGCCAGCACTTCATCGCGGTTCGCCATCCGAATACGCATAGTGCGCCTCGTTATTTGTTCGCCCTGAGTCACGCCCTTGGAAACAAACCTGTGGGTCAAGGAGCACGTCGTCCGCATTGCACTAGGTGAAGGCCAACTGGTCACCCGGCATCGCTCCCGGCCGTCCCGACACCGGCCTGCTTTGCGATCCAATTATCGAAATCAGTGCGTCGCATCCTCCACTGACCGCGCACCTTGAACGCAGGCAGCTCACCGTCTTGCGCCATCGAATAGACCGTCTTTTCCGCAAGCTTCAGGATTGCAGCGACTTCCTTAATGGTCAGGATCTGGTCTTCGTTCACAGGTGCTTTACTTTCATGCCATGACACCAACAAAAGGTAATAGAAACCATCCAAAGGTACTGTATTCTAATATACTCGGAACGCAAAGTTACCCCAGCTCGACCAGGCACTACTACTCCCAAATACCACGGTGCGCTGAGTTGGCCTGGGACAGTGTGCGGTAGTCCCATATGGCCCCTTCAAATGCACAATTTACGCCGCACTAGAAAGTCGTCGTCTCGAAGGAAGGGGAGAAACCTGCGGTGCGCTTCCTAGCTGGCGGGCCCTCGATTCCAGACCAACTTCTGGCCGCACGAGATGAAGGCCGCGTTATTTTTTTCTGTGGGGCCGGGGTCTCACGGGCGCGAGCCGGATTGGCAGACTTCTTCGGCCTAGCGAGGCAGGTACTCGATTCCCTGGAGGCGGACGGAGAAACGCCCACTAGAAAACTCTTCGATGCCGCGAAACGAGTCGAGGTCGACACTGGAATCAGCGGACTTGTGCCGGCGGATCGGATATTTGGATTGCTTGAACGCGAGTTTAAGGTTCGTGACATTCATGAGGCCGTCGCCAGAGCGCTAAAGCCAAGCACATCGGCTGACCTTTCTGCGCACCGCACGCTGTTGCAACTCGCGACGGGTCCCGACGGAAAGGTGCGGCTGGTGACAACGAACTTTGATCTTCTCTTCGAGGCCGCGGAGCCTGGGCTGAATTCCTTCTCACCACCCCACATCCCTGACCCTGGGAGACATGACGATCTAGTCGGGGTCACGCATTTGCATGGAAAAGTGACCACCGACTACAGCGGTGCAACTGCTGACGGCTTCGTTCTTTCGAGTTCCGAGTTCGGCCACGCCTACGTGTCCGATGGCTGGGCGACGAAATTTATCGCCAACCTTCTTGAGAAATACGTTGTAGTGTTTGTGGGCTACACGGCGGACGACCCTCCTGTACAGTACCTACTCGAGGCGCTGAATCGCGATGCCGGGTCGCGCGGCAGCCTTTATGCGTTTCAAGCAGGCACAAGCGGGGACGCCGATTCCCGCTGGCGACACAGGGGCGTTGAGCCCATCCCTTACGATCCGGCTGAGCATCACCAGGCTCTTTGGGACACCCTCGCAGCCTGGGCCATCCGTGCCAATGACCCAGAAGCTTGGCAAAGCAACCTAATTAGGATTGCGCATGGCGGACCTGAAGCCCTGTTGCCTCATGAGCGCGGGCAAGTTGTGCATCTCGTAGAGACGATCGAGGGTGCTAGGAAGTTCGCGACCGCCGAACCTTCACCGCCCGCTGACTGGCTATGCGTGTTCGACCCAGCTGTGCGCTATTCAACGCCAAAACGCTTGGAGGACGTGGTTGACCGTCCAATCATCGACCCCTTCGAACTGTATGGCCTTGATTCAGATCAGCGCCCTGCGCCGGTCGATGTCGACGACTTCCGCGCGCGCCGAGCCATTCCGGACGGAGCAAAGGAACCCCTCCTACTCACGCGCCTTGATCAGCGAGACCCAGGCCCCAACGGCATGCCGGCACTTAGCGGGCATTGGGCGGTCAACGTTCCAATTTTACCGGATCGACTACGCCACATCGGTATCTGGATCAGCAAGGTCGCAAATCAGGCTGCAGCGGTATGGTGGGCGACAGGAAGACGCGGACTTCATCCGGACATTCAGCGATTGATTCGATTCCAGTTGCGCCGCAGTGAAAATCCGAGCACACGCGAAATTCGAAGAGCATGGCAACTCATCTCGGAGGCTTGGGCAACCAAGCACGACGAGGCCAACGACCCGTGGTTCGAGCTCAGGGCCCAGATCGCAATCGATGGCTGGAATCCGACAGTGGCGCGCCAGCTTGCTTTTGTACACCGCGCGTACTTGGCAGTTAAGCGCCCCTTTAGCGGCTCGCCAAAGCCACCGCGGTCGGAGAACGCCGCGCTGGGGGATATGCTCGTCCTGGATGTGGAGTATCCGCACCTCGACATTGATGTAGAGATTCCTGACTCAATGATTCCGGCTGTAACGCGCGAGTTTCGTCGAAACGTCGAGCATGCGATCGCGCTAGAATTGGAGACTGGCGGCTACGCATTGAGCCACATCGCGCCGATACAAGCGGATGCTGGTCTTGAAGGAGCCTCATCTCAGCGCGAGTTTGAGCTTTCCAAATGCGTCCTGTTCTACGCAGATCTGTTCGCGCGGCTTGCCCAGCTGAGTACCGCAGATGCGCGGCGCGAGTACGAGTCATGGCCCGACCATGACGCAGTGTTTGCGCGACTGCGAATTTGGACTTGCACGCACGACGGAGTCCTATCCGATGCCGAGGCGGGAAGACTATTGTCTGGCTTACCCGATTCGGTCTTCTGGGGCGGGATGGATCAGCGAGACTTGTTGCTTGGGCTCGAGAAGCGCTGGTCTGCAATGCCGCAAGAGAGCGTCAAAATAATTGAGACCCGGTTGCTGGCGGGTCCGCCAGCCGCTGCGACTGACTCTGACAGCGCGCAGCGAGGCGCATGGTTCTCGCTCAATCGCATACATTGGCTCCAAAGTCACGCGTGTCAGTTTACGTTCAACTTCGATGCCGAGAGCACCAAACTCCGCGCGCTCGCGCCAACGTGGCAGCCCGCATACGCTGAAAGTGCGGCGCGCTCAATGGAGAGCCAGGCCGGTTACGTCCGCACGGAGACTGCGTTTGATGAGTTGATCTCTAGTCCGCTCTCCGACCTGCTCTCACGCGCACTGGAACTCAGCGGCAGAAGTCGCGGGGGGTTCGTACAAGACGATCCGTTTGCGGGACTGGTAGAAGCCAAACCAATTCGTGCACTCCGTGCACTCGTCTACTCAGCCAAACACCACCACGAACATCCGGTATGGGCATGGACAACTTTCCTGGCCCCACAAGTCCGGGCCAAGGACAAACCACGTCTTGCCTGCGCGATAGCGCGCCGGGTCGCACATCTACCCGCAGGCATTGTTGGAGACTTGTCTTACGCAGTTTCCGCGTGGCTCCAGACCGCAAGCGCGACACTCGCGATTCATTGCCCGCAGGCGTTGGAAGCTCTTTGGGCAAGTGTAATCGCCGCCCTCAGGGTGACCCCGTCGGCTGGCCGCTCAGCTGTAGAACGAAAACAAGATCACGATCCTGAGTGGGTTACGGAGGCACTCAACTCTCCGGTTGGCAAGTTGGCCGAAGTGCTGATGCACGATTCTCGCGTGACCGGCTTGAAAGCAAACGAAGAAGTTCCCCTGTCGTGGCTACGCACAGTGGAGAACTTACTGTCCCTTCAGGCTCCTGCACGCCAGCACGCATTGGCCATATTGGCGCACAACCTCAACTGGTTTGCCGCTCGCGTACCTTTATGGACCGAGCAGCATCTCATCGCCCCGCTCGAGTCAGATGCCTCTGACCGTGGTGCTGTCTGGGCCGGGTACTTTTGGGGCGCAACTCTCCCAGCCAAACCTCTGTACGAAAAGCTGAAGTCCCACATGAAGGTTCTCATCGAGAGTGGGGCTATAACACGGCACGAGCACGTTGGCTTCCTCGCCGCAATGCTACTCGACGGATGGCAGAGGTTCGAAGCAATGGGAACGCCCCGATTGGTTTCTGACGCTGAATTGCGCGACATGCTACTAAAGGGCGGAGATACCTTCCGTGCGCAGGCGTTATGGCACCTAGAGCAATGGACCAAAGGCACGGACGAGCGCAGTCTAGCGTGGGCCAATCTGCTTCCTGAATTTCTGAGGGAGGTCTGGCCGCGGCATCAGCGCGCCAAGACCCCGCAAACCTCTGCTCGACTCTGCGATCTCGCGCTTTCTAACGCGAATCTCTTTCCTCGCATAGCCGACATCGTGACAGATCTCGTTGCGAGAGTTTCCGATCAACATTTGATACTAGCCAACCTCCAAGAAGAAGACAGCGTCCTCATGAAAACCCACCCGAAGCAAGTACTGGCGTTGTTATCGGCGATTCTCCCAGCAGAAATTTCGAAGTGGCCATACGGAATGGAGGGCATTCTCGATCGGCTCCAGCAGGCAGATGCGTCCCTTCTGAAAGATGACCGGATGATTGACCTCAAGCGGAGGTTGGCTGCTGGGTAGATCGAATATTACGTAGTCTGCTTTCCACACCCGGATGCCGATCTACCGCGTGGCAGCTGGTTCATGCCTGCGCGATTCGCGCGTTCGAGCAACGCGACAGCTAGTCGCTCCTTCTCGGTCTGTGGTGAGGGTGGTTAACCGAGGAAACGGTGAATTTTCTCAGCGAGTTGGGCGCCACGTTGGGAGATTAGGATATCGCCGGTAGCACGCCAGCGATAAGATGCGGCGGAGGAAATCGGTCACTGTAAAGCCGCCGAGATGCGCCACTCGAGGGGGACAGGTCTCCTGCATCTGCTGCACGAAGCGCTGCGAAGTAGACCGCGGGATCGGCGGTGAACTGTGCCGTGATGCTTTGTCCCAAGTGGAACCTACGGCCGCGGCTGATGCGCCGTTTCTGGGTAAGTTTATACGCAGCATTGCCGTAATCTGCGATTACCGTCGCATGCGAATACCGACCTCGCCTCTCTGCCGACTCTTTGGTTACGGCCGTGTGCCCTGGGAGACCTGAAGCAGCACCTCGATGATTCGACGGTGCTCAATGAGAAACATTCGGCCTGATTCGATCGAACCTCTAAGGAGCATGCCAGCGAATGATTCTCGGCTGTACTTGCTGCTTTCTTCATTATGAACTTGGAACACGGGGGAGCCGCTCAGGCCGTCAATGGTCGGCAACGGTCCCAGATCCAGTAGTCGTAGCTCGTGGATGGCTTCATACCGCGTCCGGCCCACATACTCTGCCCTCGTCGTCACCGCGCCCTGCTCGACATGGTGGTTTATGAAGTCGACCTCGCGCATGGCGGTGGGATAGCCGCGATAAATGTAGGCGCCGCGCGCACTGAAGATCGTAAGGCGATCCATCTGCAGCAGCGAATAAGCCCGGTACGGGCCGAAGAGCTCCTCCCTCACGGCGGCATCGTCGATTTCGCGCACGGCAACGTCATATTGATCGGTGTCGTCCTCATTTGCACCGCGCGCTAGATGCAGAGCGCCCAGGGGGAGAAAATCACGGCCATCCGGTCGATACTGAATAGAAAACTGGCTCGCGGCAAAACTTCTCAGATTCAAAACATGCCTTGCCGTGATCACGAAGTTGCGACCCTGAAACTTCACGATGAACGCCGTTCCGCCCACGGAGAACGGGAACTCTGGACTGTCGTTCGCAAACAGAACCGGTCGAGCGCAGGTGACGATGTCCAGCAACCTCATGACAGCTTCACGACTCGTACCCCTCAACGAGTTCGAGCGCTCGGATCTGGGCAAGAACGAGATCCAAACCTTCATAGACGTAGCCAGGAAGTCCGCCATTATTCACCACGTCATTGAGGAGGTAGGACACGTCGAGCTCCAGCCCCGATGACACGTCCTGGGACCACTTAGGGTCTCCTTGAAGCGCCGTCGTCCGTTTAGCGCGTAACCGTCGGAGTAGAATGGCAGCGAGCAACGCCAACTCGCGGTCCTTGTCGTGGTGCAGCTGATGCCCCACGCAGTCGACCACCTCCACTAGTGTACGGATGGCCGGCGCCAATTGATCCTCGGCAAGTTTGATTCTGCCCTGTTCAACCAAGGCCGCCGCTGTTGGAATCTGGTTTACTCGATATCGATCGGGCATCCGAAACCTAAGGATATGCACCCTTCTCAATGCTCCGTTGTACGCGTCGGTCGCCACCCAGTGTTGCAGAACGGATCGAAGTGCATTGAGGCGTCCCGCGTCTCGCAATTCTTCGAGCGAAACGCGGATGATGGGCGCCGACAGTGGGAAATCCTCCCCATTGACCCATTGTGCAGGGCGGCCTTCATCGTCGTTGGAGGGAGTCAGCCTAAGACGTGCCGGTGTCTCGTAGAAACTTGCGAGAAAGCGGGGGATCGTCTGATAGATTGAGAGAACCGTCGTGGTGCGATCAACGCAGGCGAGAAAGAGCGGCGTCGGATGATCAAAGAGCCACTTGATCTCATCTCGCGTTTTGAATTCCCAGGGCTCATCGTTGCTCTTGACCTGCACTGAATAATATTCGGTCACGATCGACCGTTGGCCGACGTCCCTATTAAGCGTGCAGTATAGATCCACACCGAAATCGTCCTGGCGCCGTACTGGTGTCACCGTGCCCCAACCGGAAAGAAGAAAATCCGCCAGAATCTCAGAGCGACCGGCTTCGTGAAAATTTCTAGGTACCGCGCCAACCATGGCTCACCCCTGTTTAAGGTTCGCGGACGTTAAAGCGGCGGCGCGCCTCTTCGAATATAGGGCGCAGGTGTTGGTTGACAAGCACGCTATCATTGCGTCCGTAATTGATGAAGAGGTCGCGCGACCAGTTGCAGCCATCCTCGTCCGGGACCAGCATTTCGTATTGCACGCTTGCACGTGCCTCCTCGCATCCCTTGTGATTGTGAAGCTCCTGGTTGAGCCAGGCGCTGATTTCGGCGCGCGTCTTAAATTCCCGCATAAAATTTCCGCTCAGAGGCCCTTGTCTTCATGGGTCAATTATACTCGCCCCATGGCGATCACCCTCAAGCGGCGGATGCTCTACATCCCCATCCTTCATATCGATACCAACCTGATCAATTCCCGCCAGAACCTTCCCGCGGTGAATCAGCTCGAGAAGTACAGAGCCGATGGCGTCATCCTGATCAACATGGCGGGAACGGCACGCGAGGAAGCGCTCGCGGGCGGCGATGTGAGACGGACGCAGAAGGTCAATCAACACATCTTTACGATGACACCACCGGAAACCGACGATAGCGCGCGATTTAGGGCGATCGAGTCGGTGTTATTTCCGCGTGGTGCACAGGGCCAGAATCAGCGGAACGATGTACGGATCGTGGCCGATACGATTCACTATGCAGCGATCCTGGTCACGAACGACGGCGGGTCGAGATCGCAGCCGGGCGGCATCCTGGGGAATCGGGGCGCACTCGCCCAACGATTCGGTATCCGGATCTTGTCCGCGAACGAGGCGGTCGATTTCGTACGATCAAAGATTCGGGAACGCGATGACTTCAATCGCCAGATTGTGCGGGAGTTCGGAGGCACATTGCCGGACTGGACCGACACGGACTAGGCGTGCGTGATACCAGTGCGGATGGTCAGGGCGGCTGCCGGTCGGGGGGACGCTAGACGCATTCGTCACGACCGAAAAGCCAATCCTTCCGTAGTCATCTAGTCCTCTCGGTAAATTTTTCGGTGCGCGCCGGTGCTTTCCATTTTTTGGTTATCAGTGCATTCGCAATAATCTCCCGCTCGGTGAGCGGCGGGGGAATTTGATTCACAAATCGTTGGATTTGTGTCGCCAGTTCGGTTTGACCTTGTGCCTTCAGTATTTTGCCGGCCGCGTGCCATCCTCGTTCCACCTGCCTCCGGGTCTCGGTCAGTTTGCGCGTGCCAGTCTCACGCTGGAGTCCACCCTTTAGCAGTTCCGCGGCGACTGATTCAGTACGGGCGCGAAGGTGAGTCGATTCACCACGGCGGATCGCACGATAGATGCCGTCGAGTTTCGTCTGTCGAGTCTCTCCCCGGACGGCACGCGCTGTCGCATTGGCTTCGACACTCAGTGCCCGCAGATGTCTTGCGAATTCCTCCCGCCAATGACGCAGGTTCTGTTTTCGGATGTGTAGGCGCGCCCCTTGCTCACTCACAGCCTTCAACACCATGTGCACGTGTGGATGGGGTTCATCGGTGTGAAGGACCATCGCGTATCGGTACTTCAGGCCAAACTCTTCCCGAGCAAGGTTTTTCACGGCGTCGAGAACCTTCCCCGGTGGGGTTCCGGCTGGCATCGAGAACAGGAGCTTGTGGACGAGTTTTTGCGAGCCGCCCTGCCGAGCGCTGAGATCCGACTGCCTCCGACGGGCCTCCAGTTCGAGATCCCAATCCTCTATGAGATCCTTGGTGACACCTTGTCCCGAAAGCGTTCTGCCATCATCCGTTTCTACCTCCAGCTCTCCATCGTTCCGATCGCGGAGGTAGTCGATATGCCGGCCCACGGCCTTCAGGTCCTGGCCACCCCGGCTCAGGACCTTCACCATTACCTCCGGTACCCGTCGGACGGTCCGCGATATCTGGGCGATCTCACCGAGAGACAAATGATCGCGACGACCCGGACCCTTGCGGGCGTAGCTGGCCAGGTCAAACAGCGGGTCGCTATGTTGTGGGCCCGCCATAGCCTTGCTCCCAGGATTTCAGGTTCGCGGCCAGTAAGTTCCTCACATGGTCTCGAAGGCCCTCACAGACCCTCAGAATCGCTCGTAGCTCCTCCCGATTTGGCCCTGCCGCACGCTCCCCACGATTGGCGGCGTGGGCGATCTGGTTGAGGTTACGGCCGATGGACCCAAGCTCCGCCAGCGTTCGCTTAAGCGCCAGGAGCTCTTCCTTGGGAAGCGGTGCCAATGACCTCAGATGTGCCCGTGTGAGCACGGAGACATATGTCGACGCCGGAATGCCGCGAGCCGCAGCCCGCTCTCGCAATAGCGACTGATCGGCCGGGTGCAGGCGCACGGTTAGCCGCGTGTCCCGTGCAGGTCGACCGGCGGCGGGCACGGTGACCACCTGTCCCGCGCCAGCGGTTTGCAACATGAGCTCGACCAAGCGTTTCAGGAGAGCCGAATCCGACAATCCCTGATGTCGCGCGACCGCCGTGAAGCGGTCTTTCGTGTCGCGCAAGACCCAGGTCTTGAGTTGTGTGCTATCGATCATCGTGAGGGACATTTGTACCAGAGAGCAGCCGCCAGGCTATCCTGCATCTACCCCCAAAACGCTCCGAAACTCAGCAAGCTTTCGCGTCATCACTCACCGGGCTTCCCGCATGCAGGGCCCAGCCTTCTCAGATCTCATGGTCAAGCTCCTCCGTATGAGCGGTACCTCCGGTTCAGCGGCGCACGGATTCTGGCCTGCGACACCGACGAGTGGGAGAGAGCGCCCGGAGACGCTCCCTCCCGTTTGGTCCGCTCAGCTGGCCAGCACCTCCTCCGCCAGATCCCAAAGCCGGCCGTTCAGCCGGACGTCCTCGCGTATGGAGGTTATGCGGCGGGTGCGCGACAACCGACCTGATTCGGTGTGGCGAATCAAACCACCGCCAAGCAGGTTCTCCTGGATCCGGTTGAATACGGTCCAGAGATTGTTGCTGGA
>Ga0182016_10000364_pt1 | contig 56600 bp, 57 predicted proteins | sample 712S2MmetaG_FD_120491 | JGI IMG/M metagenome (GOLD analysis project Ga0182016, IMG submission 120491) | Permafrost microbial communities from Stordalen Mire, Sweden - 712S2M metaG | ecosystem: Environmental > Terrestrial > Soil > Wetlands > Permafrost | place: Sweden: Stordalen | collected...
CGCAAGGCGAGGCCGAGGTCGAAGTATTGCGCCCGATCGTGGCTGCGAGCGACGACGATGTCTTACGCTGCGAGTTTCACTTGATCGCCTCGGCCGCACTCGGCGAGACGCGGCGCGAAGCAGCGCTCGAAGACGCGCGCCGTTCCCTCGCGCTCGCGCTGCGCATCGGCGATCGCTATGGCGAAGCGCGCGCGCGCCACAACGTCGCCGTCATCGCCGGCAAGCTGCGCCTCTATGAGGAAGCACTCGACGGGCACGAACGGGCGCTAGCGGCGTACCGCGATGTCGGCGATGCGCCGGGCGTACGCGACACCTTGCTCAACATCGCCGGCGTACGCATCTGGTGCGGCGATTACGAACGGCCGCAGCAATTGCTCGACGAGGTCGGCGTGGAAGAGGAGGCGACGCCGTGGCTGGCGCTGCGTTGCCAATTCATCCGCGGTGCGCTCGCCGAACGTACCGAACGGACCGCCGACGCGGAGCGCTATCTGATCGATGCGCATCGGCGTGCCGAAGAACTCGGCACGGCCCTTTATCGAGCGCGCAGCGAGTTCGAGCTTGCGAAATTGCTGGCGTCGCACGGCCGTCCCGACGCGGCGGCCGGCTACGTACGCTCGGCGCTCGAGACATACGCAACGATGGGGCAGCCCGATCTCGAGATCGAGGCGCTGGCCCTCGGAGCCCGGCTTCTCGCATCGCTCGGCGATGCGTCAGGGGCTTGCGAACGCGCCGAGCGCGCCGCCGCGCGGTGCAAAGAGAAGCGCTTACAGTCGTACAGCGAGATCGCGTGGAACCTCGCCGCGGCGTACGCGTTGATCGGCGACGAGCCGGCGGCGCAAGCGTACGCGCGCGATGCCGCAGCTGCCGCCGTCGACGATGCGCTTCGAATGCCGGCCGATTTGGCGGAGACGTATTTACAACTCCCCTGGCATCAGCAAACCGTGGCCTATCTGTCGGGCCGCGCCGTGCCGTTGCGCTTCGAGTAGATCCGAGCTGTGAACGGAAGCGCGCCGCCGGTGTACACCTCGATCCAGCGCGTCAACGTCGCTACCAGTTCTTCGACGTCGCCGCGCTCTTCGAGCAGGTGGGCCCGGGCAGCCATTGCGGAACCGAAGATCTTCCGGTCGTTCGTGGGAACGAGGCCGAAAAGGCGTTCGGCCTCGGTCTCGTTGCCTACGTTCAGTGTCGCCAAGGCGCGGCTGTAAGCAGCGGCTCCGTGCTGCGGGTCGAGCGCCACGGCGCGTTCGGCTGCGGCCGCCGCCTCCGCGTATCGGCCCGCTTCGAGCAGCTGATTCGAGCGGCGGAAAAATTCATCGGCCGACCGTTCCGGCGTGGTTCGGGACGCTTTAGCCACGTGAATCGTCCTCTAGGCTCGGTTTTGCGGTGTACGACGTGAGGAACGTGACCAGGTCGACGATGTCCGTGAAGTAGCGTCGCTGCTGGGTCATCAGGTGTTCGACGCTGCCGCGCCACTCGGTCGACTGCGCCTGGCCTTGACCGCGCGATTCAAACCACAGATTGACTAGGAACGCGTCTTTATGCCGTGCCACCCCCGCATGCTAAGCGGTGGGCGTTCCGGGAGCATTCCGGCGGTGAACGACCCTCTCGCTGCCGAGCGCACGGGACGCCATGCAGGGCGGCCCGGCGGCCTGGTACCAAACTACCGCATAAGCCGGCATGTCCGAGAAAGCGAGCCTCCGTGAAACGCTCCAGGATGATTATGACGACCCTTGCGCTTACCGCTGCCGCGACGCCGGGGACCCTGCGCGCGCAGGCCAAGAGCAAGATCAACATCGCCTTTCCAATCGTCGATCCGACCGCCGAGGTACTCTTCGCCTATGACATGGGATTTTTCGACCGGGCGGGACTCGACGTTACCCTGACGCCGCTTTCCAACGGGGCCGCAATTGCAGCGGGCGTTGTCTCGGGCGCCATCGATATCGGGATCGGAAACGTGCTGACGATTGAGGCTGCGTTCAAGAAGGGCATTCCGCTGACGATCGTCGCACCGGCGGCGATCAACGTCGACAGCGCGCCCTCGAACGTGCTGATGGTGGCGAAGACGTCTCCGCTGAAGACCGCGCGCGACCTCAACGGTAAAGTGGTGTCGATCAATCCGCTGCGCGGAATCGGCGAGCTGATGGCATCCGCCTGGATCGACAAAAACGGCGGCGACTCAACGACCGTGCACTTTATAGAACTGCCCTTTCAGCAGTCGGAAGCTGCGCTCGCGCAAGGGCGCGCCGACGCAGCGACCGGGGTCGAGCCGTTCATCACCCAGTCGAGAACGACGACGCGCGTTTTTGCGAACACCTACGCGGTCCTCGGTGAGAACTACCTCATCACCGCATTTTTCGCCGCTTCGGCGTGGGCGCAAGCGCATCCGGATGTGGTGAGCCGTTTTGCGGCCGCCATTCGGGAGACGGCTCTCTGGGCCAATAAGAACACGGATAAATCTGCCGAGATCCTCGCGAAGTATTCGAAGCTCGACCTTGACCTCGTGAAGCAGACGGTGCGCGCTGTGTACGCAACGACGCTAACCCCGGCCCAACTTCAGCCGACTATCGACGGCGCCGTTCGATACAAACTCATCGACAGCTCGTTCCGGGCGCAGGACATCATCTACCAACCCAAATGAGCGGCTGGGACGCGGATGTCATCGTTGTCGGCGCGGGAGCTGCGGGGCTGGCTGCTGCGCTCCAACTCGCCACGCGATCCGTCCGCGTCATCGCGCTCGAAAGCCGCGACCACATCGGCGGACGCGTGATGTGGCAATCCGTCGGCACGGTCAGCGTGCCGGCCGAGTTGGGCGCAGAATTCATCCACGGAGCGGCGCCCGAAACATCGGCGTTACTGCGTGAAGCGGGCTTGGCTAAAGTCGAGACCGGTGACGCGTCGTGGACTTGCACCATCGCCGGCGGTCTCCAGCCTACCGACGACGACTTCCGATCCGTCTCCATCTTCGAGCGCGTGGAATCGCTCGCCGGCGATGAAAGCGTCGAAGCGTTCTTACGCCGTTTTGAGCACGATCCACACCTGCGCGTAGAGGCGCAGCGCGCCCGTACGTTCGTCGAAGGCTTCGAGGCCGCCGACCCTGCGATCGCGAGCGCCCGTTCGATCGCCGACGAACTGCGGAGCGGCGTCGATTCGACGAGTTCGCGGCCGGCCGGCGGCTACGCGCCGCTCTTCGAGCATCTGGCGACGCAATGCGCGCGGGCCGGCGTCGACCTTCGCCTCAGCACGGCGGTCGAGCACATCGGGTGGGCGCCCGGCGAGGTAACGATCGTCGCGCGGGCTGCGAACGGCGCCGCATCCACACTCCGCGCCAAGTGCGCCGTCATTACGATTCCGGTCGGCGTGTTGCGTCAACGCGGCGACGCGACGCCGTTTTCGTTCGCGCCGCCGCTGCCCGCAGAGAAGCTCGCCGCGCTCGCCGGCCTCGAGATGGGTCATGCCGTCCGGGTTACGTTAGCGTTTCGCGAGCCGTTCTGGGAAGAGCTCGCCGCCGGCCGTTACCGCGACGCGGCATTTTTCCGCTGCGAAGGCAGCGCATTCAACGCCTTCTGGACGCAGGCCCCGTTGCGCGGCCGGACCGTCGTGGCGTGGGCCGGCGGACCGCGCGCAACGGCGATGCGCAGTACGTCAGCCCAAGACCGGATCGCGCGCGCGTGCGATGAGTTCGGCGCCATGTTCGGCGAACGCGATCTCGCGCGCCGAGAATATGAAGGCGGCGTTACCCACGATTGGACGGCCGATCCGTTTGCCTGCGGGGCCTACAGCTACGTCGTTGCCGGAGCCGGCGCCGCGCGCGCCGCGCTCGGAGTTCCCATCGGCGATACATTGTTCTTTGCCGGAGAAGCGACGGCGACCGACGGTCAAGGCGGCACGGTCAGCGGCGCATTTGAGACCGGAACGCGAGCCGCGCGCGAGGTTGCCGGCGCGCTCGAAACCGCCGGCGTGTCCTCAAAGATCGCACCATAGCATGCGCGATGCCGGCGAGCTGCTCAGCGCATGGAACGGCTTTTATGTCATGATCGGCTCTGCGTCCGCCGCGCTCACCGGCTTGATGTTCGTCGTGATCACGCTAGTCACGGGCAATAAGCGCGGTACGTCGGAAGCCGGCGTTTCGGCGTTCAGCACGCCGACGGTCGTCCACTTTTCCTGTGCGCTCCTCGTCGCGGCACTGATGTCAGCGCCATTTCGATCGCTCGCTCCGGTCGCGATCAGCTTAGGGCTCATTGGAGCCGGCGGCATGCTTCACGTCGCGCGCGTTGCGCTGAGAACATCGCGCTTGGATACCTATCGCCCCGATGCAGAGGATTGGACGTGGAACGTCCTCCTGCCGCTCCTCGCGTACGCGGCGATCGCGGCCGGCGGGATAGCGATGCACGCAGACGCTGCGCGGGCGCTCTATGCGCCCGCCGCCGCGGTGACGCTACTGATTTTTGTCGGCATCCATAACGCGTGGGACGTCGTGACCTATCTCGCGACGGGCAAAGCCGATTAGGGTCGACCGTTCCAGCGCAGTGCTTCCACGTCGTCGAACAGCTTGATATCGGTGCGTAGCGTGGCGAGCGTTCGAAACAGCAGCGCGAGTTCGTAGTCACGGCGCAATATCTCAGCCAACTTCGCGGGACTCGCAACGCTGACGTTCCAGTCGCGCGAATTGGCTGGAATCGCTTCGATATGGCCATACCGGGCGAGCACGGCGGCGGTGGATTTTGCGCCCCAGCCCGGCAATCCCGGAAACCCATCGGCCGCATCGCCGACGAGCGCCAGGTAGTCGGGAATGCTCGCCGGCGGCACGCCGAATTTCGCGACGATGCCGGCTTCGTCAAAGTATGTGCGCGTGCGACGGTTCAATTGCACGATACGCGTTCCGCGCACGCACTGCGCCAGGTCTTTGTCCGGCGTACAAATGATGACGCGTTCGACGCGCGGATCGCCGGCTGCGGCCGTCGCCGCTGCGGCTAACGCGTCATCGGCCTCGAATTCGACCATGGGCCACACGACGAACCCGTCCGCCACGAGCGCTTCTTCGAGCAGCGGGAACTGCGCAAAAAGGTCCGGATCGATTCCCTCGCCCGTCTTGTAGCCGGGCCACAAGCCGTTGCGGAACGACTCGATAACGTGATCCGTGGCGACTCCGATATGCGTTGCGCCCTCACGGACCATGCTGCGGATCGACGCGAGCACGCCGCGTACCGCCGCAACTTCCCGGCCATCCGCATCACGAGCGGACGGCAACGCGTAATAGTGGCGAAACAGCTCGTAGGTACCGTCGACAACGTGAACGTTCACGATCGCCATCGTTTCGTCGAACGCCCGTGCTTGCCTAGTCCCCACGAGAACGTTAGACTAGATTCATGCTGAGGATCTTTTGTCTGTTTGCAGCTGCAACGCTGTCGCTGAGCATCGTTTGTGTTGCGAATGTGCCGGCCGAGGCGGCCGCTCCGGGCGGTGCTTGCGAACTCACGACCGCGGTTGCGGTCTCCGCGGCCGTCGGCCAAGCGGTCATGCAGACGACGACGGCGGCCTCGCCGAAGTCGCTCTGCTCGTTCAATCATTTTGCGGCCGATGGACGGGTCGTAAAAATCGGCCTCTTTAACGCGGCGACGATGACCGATCCGAAGATCGGCGGGGTCTTGAGCCAATTCGGATGCCGTACGACGATCGCGGAGTGCCAGAAGGCGCTCGCCGATCGCTCGCCGGGCGAACTGTATGCGCTCCAACCGCCGGGATCGGCGCCCTGTACGCAAACGCCAAAGTGTCTCATTACGAGCAACGGGGTGGTTTGGGCAATGCAAGGTGCCGACGTCGTTGCAATCTTCGTGGTGGTGGCCGGAACCCCACCGGATCAAACGATGGCACTCGCCGTGCTCAAGACGCTCGGAAGCAGCTTCTAGCGAGCTACTGGGAACTTCCAAGCGTGACGGGTACGCGGTAGACTCGCCCGCGATCGTCGGCAAACGCAAACGTGGCCGGATCGCAGCGTAGGAGCGCATCGGTGAGCGCGAAGCGGTAGCGCAGTTGGCCGCGCCAGCGATACGTCGGCGTCGTGCCGTTCACGTACACGTCGCGAATCGGCGTGCTTCGCTGCACCTCCGACGCGATGTTTGCGCCGTCCGGACACGTGAGCGTGCCGGCCCCGAACGCCGCGATGAACTCGCGATCGATTTCGCTGCGGCTGTGCACGTACACGACGAAGTCGACGTGCGTGCGCGCTTCCACGACGAAGGCGGCGATCATCGGCGGCGTCATCGGCGAACGCTCAAAGCCCGAAAGAAAGGCGCGATAGCGCAGCGCTTCGTACGGCGTGGCAAGTTCCACCGCCTCGACCCCTTCGCCGTCCTGGATTTGCACGGCATCTGCGACGCCGAAGAGCAAATAGGGCGCGACGACGAAGCCCCGGTGCTCGCTTGCGAACCCACGGCCTTGCGCAATCGCGCGATCGATCGTTCCCGGCGCGAGCGTCGTGTCGATCGCGAGCGCCCGCGTGCCGATCGTCGCGACCAAGAGCGCTGCCATCAGCCACGGCCACGATCGCATGCTTAGAGCGAGAACACGTACACGGTCGGCGCGCCGAATCCGGTAAATGCGGTGCGCGATTGATTGCCCGAAACCGCCGCCACATACTGCTTGCCGTCGACCGCATACGTCGCGACGCCGCCCGCAACCTGACCGCCGGTGTAGAACGAATAGAGCAGCTTGCCCGTAGCCGAATCGAACGCTTCGAAGTCGCCGCCGATCTCGCCGCTGAAGACCACCCCGCCCGCCGTCGGCGTTACGGCCGCCACCATCGGCGTCTTGGCGTGGAACTTCCACACCGCTTTGCCGCTGACCGGATCGAACGCGATCAGCCAGCCGCTATTCTCTTTGTCCGGTTCGCCGAAGCCGTTGCCGCCGCCGAGGAACAGATGGCCGCGAATGTAGCGCACCGTATTTGCCCCGAGCTTGAGCGTGCTGCACCAATCGACCGTGTCGACGAAGAGCAGCTTGTCGCGCTCGCTGTAGGCGGGACCGTTCCACTCCGAGCCGCCGGTGTACGGACAATAGTGCACGCCTTCGAGGGTGAGCGGCAAGTCTTGATTGAGCACGGTCGTGTCGGGGACTTTGTATACGAGTTTGTGCGTCGCGTTGTCGACCGTATAGAGATTTCCGTCTTTGGGCGAGAAACTCACGAGCGTGCGCCCGTTCGGGGCTTTGAAGACGACGGGTGCCGCCGCGACGTCCCAATCGTGATAGTCGTGCGGAATTGCTTGATACCACCAGCGCAATTTGCCGGTGAGCGCGTCGAGCGCGACGATCGACGACGTGAAAAGATTTGCGCCCGGGCGATAGTCCGGATAGAAATCGGGCGCCGGATTCGCGACGGGAATATAGAGCGTGCCCGTATTCGGGTCGAGCGTGAACGACGACCACGTGCCGCCGCCGCCGGTGAGCGTCGAATCGGGATTCTTCCAGGTATCGGCGCCCGTCTGTTTGCCGGTCGGAATCGTGTCGAACGTCCAGACTTTGTGGCCGTCGTTCGCGTCCAGCGCATACATCTGACCCTTGACGCCTTGTTCGCTGCCCGCGAGGCCCATGAAGACGAGGTTTTTCCAAACGATCGGCGCTGCGCTCGTCGAACTGCCGTCGGAAGAGTCGCGCACGAGCACGTCCCAGAGCGTCTTTCCCGTCTCTTCATCCATCGCGAGCAAATGCGCGTCCGGCGTGCCGCGATAGACTTTTCCGTTCGCGATCGCAACGCCGCGGTTCGTTATGCCCGACGGCGGACCGCTGGTCGCGTAGGCGTTCTTCCACTTCACGCGGCACGTCTTGGCGTCGAGCGCGTACGTCGACTTCTGACTCGTCACGAAGAGCACGCCGTTATGAATCACGGGGCCGCTCTGCATCGTTCCGACTTCGCCGAACTGAAACGTACAGACCGCGTGCATCGAGCCGGCGTTCTGCGGCGTGATTTGCGTGAGCGGCGAGAAACGGTCGGCGAGATAGTTGCCGTTGTACATCATCCAATCGACGTTGCCGTCATCGGCCGACGCGGCCGCGATGGGAAAGAGCAACAGCAACGCCAACGCAGCAAACGATTGCAAAGAGAGCAGGCGCATGGCGGAGTCTATCCGTAGGCGCGCGCGGAATCCCTCTCAGACGTCATCGATGTCCGCGTTCGTCAACGCTTGGCCCCCGATGCCCCAGCCGCCGTCGACGGTGTTCACGACCGAGATCCAAGTGCGATCGGCGGTGTGGGAAGATTCGGAGAGCTCTGCCGTTATTGCCGTCGCCTCTGCGATGAAACCGCGCCGGCGTTCGAGTGTCGAGAGCACTACCTCGGGTAGCGTAACGGAGATTCTCACCACCACGTCCGGTTCGCCGTCGCAGGTAACGTGCGCCGGCGGCAACGCGTGGAAGTATGCCCCCGCGTTACGCCGCACGAACGGAATCTCCGTAGCATCGGTCCATCGCAGCAACGACTCGGTAACGCGCCGCAGCAATGCCGCCGTATGTTCTTCCGTGAAGGTGCCGTGCGGCGCATAGATATCGATCATGGTTGATATGCCCCCCTCCGTCCGTGACGCCCTGACTTCGATGTCGCGGGAACCAGCCTACTACCCACTATCTTCTAATATTAGAATATGCTAATGATATAGCATGTACGAGTCCAAGGCGGCGTTTTTCCGCGTTTTGGCGAGCTATTGGCGACTACGCATTCTCGACGAATTACGCGCCGGGCCGGTCAGCGTTCGGGACCTGCGCTTACACCTTGGAGTCGAGCAAGCGACACTCTCTCAGCATCTCGCGATTCTGCGGGCGCACGATCTGGTTCAAACCGAGCGCCGCGGGACGGTCGTCATGTACGAAATTAGCCACCCGGCCGTGTGGGAAATCCTCGACGCGGCTCGGCTTCTCTTTGACAGCCAGCTCGGGGCGTTGCAAACGGCGCTTAAGACCCTCGGTACGCGAGCGTGAGGCTGTTCTCGGGTCTGACAACCGCCGCCATCGGGATCGCTTGCCTCCTAACCGCGTGGCTCGCCTCGACCGGAGACCGCGCACTCGGTCATCTCGGATCCGTGTTCCCGGGCTTCGCCCTGGATTGGGGACTCAACCCAATCGCCTTCCCGTTCTTTGCACTGCTCGGTTTTCTCACGATCGCCGTCGCGATCTGGAGTGCCGAGGACGGGCGTTATGCGTGGAGCATCGCGGCGTTCGCAGCGACGATGGCCGCCGTTCTGATGGCCCGTTCGGTCGCGGCCTTCATGCTCACGTGGGAAGCGATGGCGTTGGTCTCGTTCGCGCTTGTCGCCGCGCATGTCGAGGTGCGGATGGTGCGCCGCGCGGCTTTCTCCTACCTGATCGTCAGTCAAGCCGGCGCGCTCGGAATTCTCGGCTGCCTCGCAATTCTTGCCGTCCACGCCGGCGACACCTCATTCGCTGCGATCGCAAGAGCCGCACCGCAACTGCCGGATACCTGGCGTAACGTCGCCCTGGGGCTTGCGTTATTCGGATTCGGTTCCAAGGCCGGACTGTTTCCGCTGCACTTCTGGTTGCCGCGCGCGCACCCGGTTGCACCGCCGAACGGTTCCGCGATGCTCTCCGGCGCAATGTTGAAAATTGCCATTTACGGCCTCATTCTCGTCTTTCTCAATCTCGCGGCGCCGGTTAGTGCAACGTGGGGCGCCATCATCATTGCCGTCGGGGCGGTGAGCGCGGTCGGGGGAATTCTCTACGCGGCAATCGACACCGACTTGAAGCGATTGCTTGCATACAGCTCGATCGAACATATCGGCATCATTTGCATCGGCATCGGCGCTGCACTCCTGTTCGCGAGGATCAACGTCGTCCTCAGCGCCGCGGCCCTAACGGCTGCGCTCTTTCACGCAGTCAATCATGCGCTCTTTAAAGGTACGCTGTTCTTAGCCGCGGGCAAAGTTGCCAAAACGACGGGAACCGTCGATCTCGATCGAATGGGCGGTCTTGCCGCGGCGCTGCCCTGGACGTCGGGCGCGGTCTTTGTCGCCATGCTAGCGATTGCGGCACTGCCGCCGCTGAACGGTTTTGCCTCGGAATGGTTGCTGTTGCGCACGCTCGCGTCGGGAATGGATGTCGCCGATCCGCCCACACGGGCAGTCGCCGCCGGAGCACTCTTTGCACTCGTGCTCACCGGTGGCATCGCGGCAGCGTGCTTCGCGAAAGTCTACGGCATCGCGTTTCTCGGCAGGCCACGCGAGCCGCACACGACAGCACGAGAGACGTTCGGTTGGCAAACGGCGGGTACGGCTCTGCTTGCAATGACCTGCATTGCGTTAGGTGCGGTGCCGTTATTGGCCGTCGCACCGTTAAGCCGGCTCGCTGAAGCGCTCGCCGGCGCACCTGCAGGCAGCCTTCCTGCGCTCGGCATCACCCCCGCAATGTCGGCCATCCCGCTCGTCGCGGTCTTACCGATAGCCGGCGTTATCGCGGTCGCGATTCTTATGCGCCGGCGCCGCGTCCGCTATGCTCCGACCTGGGTCTGCGGTTCAACGCCGACGGTCGCGACGCAATACACGGCGACTGCCTTCTCGAAGCCCTTGCGACGGATCTTCGCGTTCGTACTTTTCCCGGAGCATGAAAAACGCATCGAGATCGGTTCGTCACCGTGGCTACCTAGCCTCATCCGCTATCGGACGAGCACGAAATACATTCTCGATAACGTTTGGCGCGGCATGACGGCGCGGCTCTTGAACCTTTCACGGCAAGGTCGCCGCGTGCAAAGCGGCCATCTGCGGCTTTATCTTGCCTACGCCGCGGCGATCTTCATATTCATCGTCGTGGTCGCACGATGACGTTCGTGCAAGTCTTGCTCATCGTGCTCTGCGCGCCGTTCGTACACGGGGCGATGAAACAGCTTCGAGCGCGACTCCAGAAGCGGCCGGGTCCGTCGGTCTGGCAGCCCTATCGCGATCTGCGAAAGCTCTGGAGCAAAGAGGCCGTTCTTCCGACCGGAGCGAGTTGGATCACGGCGTGCACGCCCGGCGCTTCTCTTGGCGTCGCACTTACACTCGCGGCCGCCGTGCCGCTACTGGCGCAGCCGCCCGCATATCTGGACGTCGTAGCCCTGATGCTTTTGCTCGGTCTCGGCCGTTGGCTCATTGCCGTTTCGGCAATCGACACGCGCAGCGGATTTGCGGGGATGGCCGCGAGCCGCGAGATGACGCTCTCCGCCCTGACGGAACCCGCCTTACTGCTCGCGCTACTCGGCGCTCGCGTTTCCGGCGGTCCGTTCCTTATACCCCACGGGAACGTTTCGGTCGCCGGCGTGGTCGCACTCTTGGCGTTCGGCATCGTGACGGTTGCGGAAACCGCGCGTATTCCCGTCGACAACCAAGAGACGCACTACGAACTAACGATGATTCATGAGGGCCAGACGCTTGAGTATTCAGGCTGGCATCTGGCGCTGCTGCATCTGGCAAGTTACGTTCGGCAATTTGCCTTTCTTACAATTGCTGCCGGCCTCGTCGCGCCGAGCCCGATCGCCGCACTGATCGGCGCAGCGATCCTGGCGGTCCTCATCACGTTTATCGAAAACGCGTTCGCGCGTTTGCGGCTATTCGAAATCCCCCAGCTCCTTGTAACCGGTATTCTGCTCGCGGCCGCGAGCGTGGCAGCGAGAGTTATATGACGGTCAACGCTATGTACGCGATACTCGCGGTCTTATCGGGCATCATGATCGTCGACACACGCGCGAAGCGCGTCCTCGCGGGTTACGTTGCAATCGCGATCGTGACGACCATCATGACGTTCTCGGGCGCAGCCGAGACGCTTGGCGGACTCATGTTGTTCTGCGTGGCAACGGTCCTCAAGGTTGTTGTCGCGCCGATCGGGATTCTCTGGTTCGTCCGCCTGAACCCTGAAGCCGAAGACCTGCGCGCCAGCGCGCCACTCCCCGTACGCGTGCTCGTCGTCATTGCCCTAATCGAGCTTTCGCGCGCCGTCCATCGCCTGCCCGGAGTAGCCGGTCTCCCCCTGCAGCCGATCGTCGCGTTCGTGATCCTGTGCGGCATCGCAATGTTGATCATGCACCGCAACGTGCTCGCGGATCTCCTAGGATTGCTGTTGTTTGGTGCCGGGATAACCCTCGAAGCCGCGCTTGTCTCCCCGCAGCTGCCGGCAGTCGTCGAATTAGGGGCGGCCTTTGACGTCCTCGTTACTACGTTTATCGGTTTGGCGCTGTTGCGAACGCTGCACGAGCGTGGTCTTCTCGATGTCGATGCTCTCCGGAACCTACGCGGATGATTGCCATCGCCGTTATCTTTCCGTTTCTCGGGTCGCTCATTTCAGCGTTAATTCCGCACCGGGATACGCGCCGCACCACGCGGATCATTCTCGCCGGCGCAGCCACCTGCGTGCCGTTCGCGATAGCGACTAGCGTGGATCAGCTTTCATTGCTGTTCTCGGTCATAGTGTCGATCTTGTGCTTCCTGGCGACCGTTTATTCAACTGACCTATTCTCAATCAATTGGACCGGCGGAGAGGTTTTTTGGTCCCGCAAGTCCGTGTACTTCATCCTGCTCGGCGCCTTCTGGAGTTCGATGCTGCTCGTCGTCCTCGCGCAGACGTTCGGGGCACTCTGGTTCGGCATCGCATCCACCACCCTTGCGACAGCTTTCCTCGTTGGTTTCAGCGGCGAGGACGCGGCGCTCGAAGCGGCTTGGAAATACCTGGTGTTGTGCAGCGTCGGAATCGGCATTGCGTTGCTCGGCATTATTTTACTCGCGAACGCGACGCTGCACGCCGGCGCGACACCCGAGTTCGCCCTAGCGTGGAACGTGATCGCAGGACTCCATGCTGCGCCCAGCCCCGTCGTTCATCTCGCAACCGCGCTGATGGTCATCGGCTTCGGAACGAAAGCCGGTCTGTTTCCGCTGCACGCTTGGCTCCCGGACGCGCATTCGAAGGCACCCGCTCCGATCAGTGGGCTGCTCTCCGGCGTGCTCGTTTCGTGCGCGCTCTATGCGATCGTTCGGACGTTAGGAGTCGCGGAATCCTGGCACGATGCGGCCACGCTTCACGTTCTGTTGACCTGGTTTGGCGCTTGCTCCGTCTTTGCGGCGGGACTCCTGATGCTCGTACAACACGACCTCAAGCGGCTGCTGGCGTACTCGACCGTCGAACATGCGGGCATCGTCGTGTTCGCACTCGGAGTCGGCGGCCGTCTCGGCATTGCGGCGGCATTGCTGCACGTCATCGCTCACGCCTTTTCAAAGTCGGGGGCCTTCTTTGTTGCCGGCATCACGCAGCGCGAGGCGGCAGCGACGGGACAGCGCGGCGTGCTATGGACGACGACCGTCGGCGGGCGCATGCTGCTCTTCGGCCTCGCGGCTCTTGGAGGACTGCCTCCGTTCGGCTTATTCTGCAGCGAATTTCTTGTCGCGTTGGCGGCCATCGCGGCGCACGCTTGGGCGCCGCTCATCGTGGTTACCGTGGGGGTGCTCGTTGCCTTCGGCGCGCTCATTCGGACCGGCTTGCAAATCGACCCAACGGTCAGCGCGCAGCCGAGCGTGGCGCCCGCTCCCGCTCGCCGGCGTGCGGCGACGGTGTTGTCGGTTTCGAGCGCTAGCATCGCGCTCACGCTTGCCGCTCTCACATCCGTCATTCCGTGGACGGGCATTGGAAAAACGCTCGCGTCGATCGCGGGAGGGATACAGTAATGGCCAACAGTGAAACCGGCGTTGCGCCGGCCGCTTTGCGCGATGCGGCGATCGGGCGTTTGGAGTATAGCAGCCCGCTCGGTGCGTACGCCACCACCGACTCCGTGCGCTATCTCTTCTTGGAGAAGCGAGGCGTTGGGGTGGTTTCTGCGCGCATCGTTCCGGGCGAAAGCGTAGCGGCCGTGTCGGGCACGTTACCCGGACTCTCGTGGGACGAACGTGAGATGGCGCAAGAATTTCACATCCCGTTCGACCGTTTGCCCGACGCGCGCCCGTTACGACCCGAGTTGGGTGAGCTCGCTCCAGCGGTCGTCGCGACCGGGGCCGGCGTAACGCAGGTCGTCGTGGGGCCCGTGCATGCCGGCATTATCGAGCCGGGCCGGTTTACGTTCAGTTCCGGCGGCGAGACGATCGTCCACCTGGACTTCCAAATCGGCTATGCGTACCGCGGTCTCGAGCGTAGTTTCGAGGGCGCGGAGCCGTTGGATCTTCGGCGCCGCGTGGCGCGCATCTGCGGGGGCTGCAGTGCGGCGCGTTCGCTCGCGTACGCAATGGCGATTGAATCGATCAGCAATGCGCCCGTCTCCGAGCCGGTCCACTGCGCGCGGCAGATCATCGCCGAACTCGAACGCATCTACAATCACGTGTTCGACCTCTCCGCCTGTTGTGCGGCTGCAGGCTGGGGCTTCGGGCAGACCGCCGGCCTCGGCCTAAAGGAGCGCGCGCTTCGGATTTGCCAAGCGGCCAGCGGGCATCGCCTCCTTTTCGATGCGATCGTTCCAGGCGGTGTTGGGGCCGGCGTACTCGAGGACCGCAAAGAGGTCCAAACGCTGCTCCTCATGTTGCAAGAGTCGGTCGAAGAATATGCCGGTGCGCTCTTGGACAACTCGTCGCTCGTTTCGCGCTGGAAGGGCACCGGCGTTCTGACCAATGAAGCGGCGCGCGCCCTGGCTGCCGTCGGGCCGGCCCATCGAGCGTCAGGTGGATCCGTGGACGTGCGCGATGCTGCGCCCTACGGAGCATACCAATGGCTCCCCGCGATACCGGCACGTGAGGAGGCGGGTGACGTGTTTGCGCGGTGTCGCGTAAAGATCGCCGAGCTGCGCGACTCGTTTCGCCTCATCGCGCGCGCTTTTAGCGGCTTAGGTGAGTATCAACTCGAGCTTTCGACGATCGTGCCGCCGAACTCCGGCGATAGCGTTACCGTCGTAGAAGGCCCCCGGGGCGCCGAAACCGTTGCCGTAACGTTGAGCGGAGGCCTCGTCGAGCGCGTGCACTTTATCTCTGCGTCCTACCGGAACTGGCCGTCGGTCGCACACGCCACGATCGCGAATATCATCCCGGACGCCCCGCTCGTCAACAAGAGCTTTAACCTTTGCTACGCGTGCGCGGACCGGTGATGGATATCTTTCAACGCTCGATCGGCATACGGCATCTCGTATGTGGCAGTTGTAACGGATGCGAACACGAGATGAACGCGCTCGCAGGACCCGACTACGACATCACGCAGAACGGTTGGGACATCGTTGCCTCACCGCGCCACGCCGACGTCATAACCGTAACGGGCCCGATGGTCGACGCGATGCGCACCCCGGCGGCGCGTACGTTAGAGGCCGTACCGGACCCGAAAGTGGTAGTGGCGATCGGCGACTGTGCGGCAGGCACCGGCGTATTTGCCGGCACGTCCGGCGCGGGCGCTGGCGCGGGGGTCGAACTTGGTGCGACGATCATCGTGCCGGGCTGTCCCCCCACCCCATCGATGATCAAGGACGGATTGCTTCTGGCCGCTCAAGCGCTTAGCGATCAGCTCGCTTCGTCGGTTTGAAGATTCTCGAGTGCCGTTCGAACGTTGACTAATTGGTTTTCAAAGATCTCGCGCGCCGAGTCCAGCAGTTTCCAAATTGCCGGGTCGCTAACCTGGTACAAGATAGTGGTCCCACGGCGCTCGGTAAAGACGAAGTTCCGCGATCGCAATATGCCGAGGTGCTGGGAGAGGGTCGCCTGCTCAGCCTGAAGGCGGGCACGAAGCTCCGTTACGCTCAAGGGTCCATCGCGCAGCGCATCGAGGATCCTGATCCTCAGCGGATTGGCGAGTACTTTAAAGAACTCGGCCTTGAAATCATAGCGCACGACCGAATTATTGGCGCATTCGAACCTGACCCCTTGACGCTCGGGATCTAGCGTTCGAGCGGATCTTTCACCATCGGGCTGGTGGCGATCTCGACGTAACGGAGCTTTCCCGCGACGCGCTGCACGCGGCGAATATAGACGTTCTGCACGATGCCGCGCGTATCGGGATCGATCGCGACCGGTCCGCGCGGGCTCTCAAACTTCATCCCGCGCAACGTGGTCATCGCCCGGTCGGGATCGATCGGCCCATCACCTTGAGCCGCAACGATGTTGGAAATCGCATGCATCACGTCGTACGCCGTTACCGCAACCGACGTCGGCTCGCGCGTCGCTCCACCGTTCTGCAACGCATACGCTGACCGGAAGTCGGCGGAAAACTGCCGATTGAGCGCGGAATTGTGAACGATCGCGTAATTGCTCGAGGCGATCAATCCGAGCGCCTGATCGCCGAGCGCGTCGAGGTCGTTTTCATCGACGACGTCGCTTGGTGAAACGAGCGTGATCCCAAGTTTATCCAGACCGGCCGTGCGGGCGGCCTTGACGAACGCAATACCGCCGCCGCTGGCGTTGATGAACACGAACGCCGCCTGCGCGTGAGCATCTTTGATCCGTTGCACGTAGGCGGAATAGTCGAGATTGTTGACCGGAATCTTAACCTCGTCGACGATCGTTCCGCCGCCGCCGGTATACGCACTTTGAAAGGCGTTAGCGGCTTCGATGCCCGGACCGTAATCTTGATACACCGCGATCGCGGTCTTGAGACCGGTTTGCAGCATCCATTTCGCGAGCGGCACCGTCATTTGCGCCGTGGTAAAGCCAAACCGCGACATATACGGATTTTTGGCCATGATGTTCGACGTTGCGGCGTTAATGATCAGCAGCGGCTTCTTTGCAGCGGTCGACACCGCGCCGGCGGCAATCGCGTTCGGCGTAAACGTAATCCCGGCGAGCAGGTCGACGTGATCTTGAACGATGAGTTCTTGCGCGAGGCGGCGCGCGTTATCGGGTGACATGCCGCCGTCGTCGCGGCGGATCAATTCGACCTTGCGCCCACCCACCGTATCGCCGTGCTCCTTGACCCATGCCGCCATGCCGGCGTCGATCGCGCGCCCTTGCGCGCCGCCGATGATCGCATACGAGAAGATGATACCGACGCGTACCGGCGGCGCGTCGGCGCCTGCCGCCCCGCGCGCGCTCAGCAATGCGAAGGCCAGCGCCGCCGAAAGGAAGAGACGCGCGTTAAACGCGGAGAGTTTGCGCACGTCCTACATCGTTGGTTCGTCAGCATCCAGCAGCGCACGCAGCACGCGTTTGTAACGCGCCGGGCCGGCATCGATCGAGAACAGCGCCGCATGTCTCGTATTCGCCGGGAAGCGATCGAGCACGTCCTGCTGCGCCTCGATCATCAGCGTGTCTTGCGACTGGAAGATAAACCGGCGCAATTCGCCGATCTTTGCGGCAATCTCCGGCGTCGGCGGCTGACCGTTCTGCACGTTTTGCCGTACGGCCGAAAACAAGTAATTGGTTGACGTTGCGGTTTGCGGCGTGAGCAGATGAACGGCGTAGATGCCGGTGCCCTCGGCTTTTGTCGCTCCCGGTGCGTGAACGCCGGTGTCGAGCAAGAAGCAACCCGGTGCGTCCCAGCGCATCGTATCCCAGAAATCGGTCGGCTTCCCATCTTGCCGGAAGAGCAGATCGTACACTTTTACGGCGGGTACGTTGTGGTTATAGCGCGCGACGTAAACCGTGTTGCCCTCTTGCCGGATATCGATCGAGCTTTGCGTCATCGAGTCGTTGCCGAGCAGGCCGTCGTGCAAGAATGCGGTGTGACTCAGATCCATGAGGTTGTCGACGATCAACTCGTAGTTTGCGGCCATCGTGATCGCGTCGAACTTCGTTAACGTGCCGGGCGCGGGATCGTCGAAGATGCTGAAGTCGGGGATGGCGGCCGGATCCGGAGTGCGCGTTCCCATCCAGAGCCAGAGGATCTTGTGGCGCTCGACGATCGGGTACGCGCGGAGCGACGATCCAGCCGGAATGCGGCCATCGCCATACGGGTTGCGCACACAAGCGCCGGTCGCATCGAACTCGAGGCCGTGGTAACCGCAGCGAACGCGATCGCCGCCGCAGAGTTTGCCGAGGCGCAGCGGCGCAAAGCGGTGCGAACACACGCCGGCGATGGCCGCTGCCGTTCCGTCTTCGCGGCGAAAAAAGACGATCGGCTCTTCAAGCGCGACACGTTCGGCTAACTCGCCGGCAACGAGGTCGCTCGACCACATGATCGGGTACCACGTGTTGCGCAAGAAACGGCCGGTCGGCGCGACGCTGGTTTGTCCGGCCGCCGGCCCCGGCATCAATTGCGGCTCGAGTGTGTCCATGGAATGCCTCGTTTGGCTGGTGCGCGCGCTGCGTCCCCAGGAAGGCGTGAGTTTTCTTGGCTATGTTGGTGCGCGCCTATGCTGGAGGGGATAACATGCGCCGTGTAATCTGGGTCATTGCCGTTTTTGCCTTTACGGCCTGCGGCGGCGGCGGGAGTACGCCCCCGGCCGCCAGCGACACGCCGATCTTGTACGTTCCGGGTACGGCAACCGTCGTGGGCAATCCGGTCTCGTTTACCTCCGGCCAGTCGGTGCAATTCGAGCCGCAGGAAGCGAGCTACGCCGGCGCCTTCACGATTTCCGCGAGCAGCGGAACGGCCGGCGCGGCGTGCATCACCATCTCGCCCGCGACGGTGGCAAACGGCGGCTCGTTCACCGCTTCGACGACCAGCTCGGCGGGATGCACGTCATACCCGCAAAGCGAGACCTACGACGTCGCCGACTCGAACGGCCACGGCGCGTCGATCGTCGTTCAAATCAACGCGCCCTGACCAGCGGGCGAGCAGGCGCCCCCCAATCGAAAAGGTAGAAGTCTGGAATGAAGTTTGGCCTTTTCGAACATATCGACCACACGGGTCCGTCGCTCGCGCAACAATACGACGAGCGGCTCACGCTCATCCAAGCCGCCGATCGTGAAAACTTTCACGCCTATCACTTGGCCGAGCATCATGGTTCGCCGCTCGGCGGCGCTCCGTCACCGGGCGTCTTTCTTTCGGCGGTTGCGCGCAGCACCACGCGGCTGCGTCTCGGTCCGCTCGTCTATCTGCTGCCGCTCTATCATCCGCTGCGTTTGATCGAAGAGATCTGCATGCTCGATCAATTGAGCCACGGCCGCTTCGAGCTCGGTATCGGACGCGGCGGTGCGGCCGTGGAACACCGGCTCTTCGGCATTTCCACCGATCCCGCGGAACTCGCGCGCCGCTTCGAAGAAGTGCGCGACATCGTCGTGCGCGGGTTGACGTCGGAGGTGCTCGACTACGACGGCGAGTTCTACCAGCTCAGCAACGTACCGATGGTGATGAAGCCGGTGCAGCGGCCGATTCCGCCGATGTGGTACGGCACGGCGAATCCGGAAACGGCGACCTGGACGGTACCGTTACGCATCAACGTGCTGACACTCGGTCCGACGTCGCGCGCGCGGACGGTCGGCGATCGGTACCGCGCCGAATGGGCAGCGCAGGGAAACGATCCCGCGACCATGCCGTTCATCGGAATGACGCGCCACCTCGTGGTAGCGGATACCGATGCTCAAGCGTGCGACATCGCGCGCCGGGCGCACGCGGGCTTCAATGCGAAGCTGCGCTGGCTCTGGGATCGCTCGGGTCAAGCGGCCGCGTTCCCCGCGCACTTCGTCGCCGACTTCGATACGGCGATGGCGGCCGGCATCACGTGCGCCGGATCGCCCGCAACCATCCGCGACTATCTGGCCAAACAGTTCGCCGAGAGCGGGATCACGTATCTCGCCGCCGGGTTGTTCTTCGGCGAGATGACCTTCGATGAGATGATGGCTTCGCTAACGCTCTTCGCGCACGAGGTCATGCCCGCGTTCGCTTGACGCCTTACCGCGGGAGGATTATAGTTCACTAGCTTATCTATTTAGATAGTGAACTACTGGAGGTTCGTCACGTGCCCGACTATTCGTTCGACACTATTCTCGTCGATGTCGAGGGCGGCGTCGCAACGCTCACCTTCAATCGCCCGGCAAAGCGCAATGCGATGAGCCCGCAGCTGCACCGCGACGTCGCCACCGCGCTCGAGCGCTTGCGCTACGATCCCGCGGCGAAGGTCATCGTGCTCACCGGCGCGGGCAAGGCATTCTGCGCGGGGATGGATCTCAAAGAGTTCTTCACCGAACTCAAGGACGATCCGGCCGAATACGATCGCATCTTCCGCCTCGCAACGGAGTGGCGCGGCCGCACGCTGCGATACTTTCCCAAACCCACGATCGCGATGATCAACGGCTTCTGCTTCGGCGGTGCGTTTTCGATCGTCGAGGGCTGCGATCTTGCGGTTGCAGCCGACGACGCCATCTTCGGGCTCTCCGAGGTAAACTTCGGTCTCTTTCCCGGCGGTGCGGTGAGCAAGTCGCTCGCCAACATCATGCGGCCGCGCGATGCGATGCTCTACGCACTCACCGGCCGTCCGTTCGACGGCAAACGGGCTGCCGAGATCGGCTTCATCAACTATTCGGTGCCGGCGGCTACGCTGCAGGATGACGTGCGCGCGCTCGCCGCGGAACTCGCGCAAAAGAACGGCGAAGCGATGACGGCAACCAAAGAAGGCTATCGTCACTCGCTCGATATGACGTGGGAGGCGTCGATGGCCTACACGCAAGCGCGCGAAGGGCTGCTCTCGAAAAACCAAAACGACGCGTTCCGCACGACCGGCATCGGCGACTTCCTCAAAGGACAGTACCGGCCCGGCCTCGAGTCCAATAGCAATCTCTCGTAAAGGACCCAGGTCATGAAGATGCGATCACTCCTCGCCGCCGTCGCGCTCGCCGCGCTGATCGCGGCGCCCCGGCCGTCGCCCGCGCAGACCGAGCCCTATGAGATCAACGCGATCCTCCCGCTCACCGGATCGGGCGCCTTTCTCGGCGCGGGCTTCATCCAAGCGTTACGGCTCGTTGAAAAGCAGACGAACGCCACCGGCGGCATTCACGGACGCCCGATGAAGCTGGTGATCGCCGACGATCAATCGAGTCCGCAAGTCGACGTACAGCTGCTCACGCCGCTGATCGCTAAGCACGTGCCGGTCGTCATCGACGGCGGCCCGGTTGCGATGTGCCGCGCGGCAACGCCGCTCGTCACGAACGGCCCGGTGCTCTACTGCCTGAGTCCGGCGCTCTATCCGCCGACCGGCGGCTACGCCTTCTCCACGAGCGGATCGTCGGAAGACGAGACGCACGCCCTCGTGAACTACATGCGCTCGCGCCACTGGAAGCGCGTCGCCATCCTCACCCCAACCGACGCGACGGGGCAAGAATTCGAACGCGTGATCCACCAGTTGATGGCGCTCCCGGAAAACCGCGAGTTCGAGATCGTCGCGTTCGAGCACTTCGCGCCGGCCGATATCAGCATCGCCGCGCAGATGTCAAAAATCAAAGATAGCCGGCCCGATGTGGTGATGGCGTGGGGCACGGGAACCGCGACGGCCACAGAATATCGCGCGCTCAAAGATGCCGGACTCGACGTTCCGGTGGTCGGCGCGAACGGCAACCAAAGCTACGCGGCGATGGAAGCGTGGACCTCGATCCTGCCGCGCCAATATTACCAGTACGCGATGAAATGGCCGCTCTACCAGAAGCTGCGCCCCGGTCCGGTGAAATCCGCGATGGCGACGATGTACAAAGCGTTCGCGGCGGAAGACGCGCGGCCCGACATCGGCGCGAGCGGCGCGTGGGATCCAATCTCCATCGTGGTTGCGACGCTGCGCGCGCTGCCCGATCCGGCTACCGCGCAGCAGCTGCGCGACGCCATTCTGCAGTTGCACGGATATGCGGGCATCAACGGTTTCTACGATTTCCGTATCGGCAATCAGCGCGGCCTCGGGCTCAAAGACTGCATCGTCGTCCGTTGGGACGCGGCGACGAAAACGTTCGAAGCGGTCTCGGCTTCCGCCGGCAACCCGAGCTGAACGGCGGCGCGATGAAGAAGGCAGCTCTCCCGCTCGATGCCCACTTGGCCTCCGAGCTGCATTTCGGTTACGAGCTGCGCGAGACGTCGGGTCTGCTGCTTAAAGCGCTCAAACGGCGCATCGCGCCCCACGGCATCACCCTCACGCAGTACTTCCTCTTACGCCAACTGTGGGAGGGCGAAGGCATCAACCAGAGCGAGCTGAGCGAACGCCTCGCAACCACGCAGCCCGCGACCGTTGCCACCGTCGACTCACTCGAAAGGCGCGGCTTGATCAAACGCGTGCGCGACACCGGCGACCGGCGCGTCGTACGCATCTTTCTCACCGCAAAAGGCCGCACGATGCGGAGCACCTTGCTGCGCTATGCCTACGATCTCTCGCTCGTCTCCGTCGAGGGCGTTCGTCCGGCCGAAGTCGCGAAGTTGCGCTCGCTGCTCGCGCGCGTGCGCGAGAACCTCGAGGGCGAGCTCGCCATCGACGAACCGGCCGAGCGCGGCGCGTGACGATGCTCGACGGCGTCCGGGTGCTCGAACTCGGCACGACGATTACGGCGCCGCTGGCCGCGGTGATGCTGGCGGATCTCGGCGCCGACGTCATCAAGATCGAACGCCCCGAAGGCGATCCGTTTCGCAGTTTCCGCGGCGGCGCGTACAGTCCGCACTTCGTGGCGTTCAATCGCAACAAGCGCAGCGTCGTGCTCGATCTCACCACGGAGGCCGGGCGCGCGCGTATGCACGCCTTGCTGGCGAAGGCCGACGTGCTCATCGATAACGTCCGACCGAACGTGTTACCGCGCGTCGGTCTCGATCCGGCCGAGCTGCACGAACGTTTTCCGCGCCTGATCCACTGTTCGATCACCGGCTTCGGAGCATCCGGTCCGTATCGGGACCGGCCGGCATTCGATGCCGTGGCGCAAGCCCTGAGCGGTGTGAGCAGCCTGTTCGTCGATCCCGCCGACCCCGACATCACCGGTCCCACGATTTCCGACAACGTCACCGGCATGTATGCGTGTTCCGGCATTCTGGCCGCGCTCTTCGAACGCGAACGCACGGGCAGCGGCCGCCGGCTCGAAATCAACATGCTCGAAGCGTCGATGGCGTTCATCGCCGATGCGTTCGCCGCGATCACGCAGCTCGGGCTCACCCTCACGCAGCATTCGCGGGTCGCCTCGTCGCAATCGTACGCGTTCAGCTGCGCCGACGGAAAAGCCGTGGCCGTCCATCTCTCATCGATCGAGAAATTCTGGACCGGCCTCGTCGATGCGCTGGAGGCGCCGGATATCCGCGACGATCCGCGTTTTGCCGCGCGCATGGATCGCGTCAATCGCTACCTCGAACTGCGCGCCGCGCTGGCGGAACGCTTCCGCACGCGTCCGCGCGCGTATTGGATCGAACGGCTCGAACGCGCCGACGTTCCCTACGCTTCCGTCAACACCGTCGCCGAAGCGCTCGACGATCCGCAAGTCGCCGCCCTCGGCACGCTCTTCACGATGCAGCATCCGACCGAAGGCACGATCACCGCCGTACATGCGCCGCTCCACGTCGACGGCACACGCATTACCCCCGCGGTACCGCCGCCGACGCTCGGCGAGCATACGAACGACGCGCTCTGGTAATTACGCGCCGGCGGCGGGAACGTAGTTGACCGCCTCGGCCGCGTGATCGGCGAGGTAGAAGCCGAGCGGCTGCGTGCCGTCTTCGCGTAAATGCGCCAGTAGACTCGCCGTGCGCGCCAGGATCGGAATTCCCTTGAGTGCTTCGAGTGGGAAGCCGACGTCGAGCATCACCGCCGGAATCGCGCACGAGATGTTCAGCGTCAACGGCTTGCCCCATACCTCGCCCACCACGTCGCCGAGCGCGCGCGCCATACGCACGTGCGGGCCGGCCGTTCCGCGTTCGTCCGCTAGTGCAAACAGGCGCTCCGCGCGCGGATCCTTCGGCTTGTGCAGCGGATGGCCGAAGCCGGGCAGCGGCAGACGCTTGTCGCGGTACTCTTGCGCCACTTCGCGCGCCACCGCCGTCACGTCGCCGCCGCGCGCGATCGCCGCATCGAGCATGCGGCCCGCGAGTTCCGACGTGCCGAGCACCACCGATCCGCAGCCGAGAATGCCCGCTGCGACCGCCGCTTGCAGCGCGCCCGGATCGGCAGCGAGCGTCATGCGCGCGGCCTGCACGTTGGGCACGAGTCCGTGCTCGGCGATTCCCACCAGACACGCATCGAGAAAGAACCGCTGATCGGCGGTGGGCATCGTTCCCATCAACAGAAACACGAAGTAGTCCGTAAACGTCATCGTTCCGATGAGCTGCGCGAGGTCTCGTCCGCGCACGGTGACGGACACGGCATCCGCCGTGCTGATGCTGGAACTGCGATCGCGTGGCCGTCCGACTTTCAAGGGGGTCCCTCCGATGTGAGAAAGAAAATGCCCCGCCCACCTTGGTGCGACGGAGACTGAATTCATGATGCGCTCGCTGGCCCGATACCTGGTGCTCCCGGTCTTGCTGCTCGCTCTGGGCAGTCCCGCCCCGGGCGCAAGCGCGGTGAGCGGCGAGCCCTACGAGATCAACGCGATCCTCTCGCTCACCGGCGGCGCCGCGTTTCTCGGAAAAGCGCAGCAACAGGCACTCGGACTCATCGGACAGATCGCCAATCACAACGGCGGCATCAAGGGCCGGCCGCTGACGTTCAACATCGTCGACGACCAATCGAGCCCGCAAATCGCGGTGCAGCTCGCCAACGTCATCATCGCCAAGAAGGTGCCGATCTTCATCGGCTCCGATCTCACCGCACCGTGCTCGGCAATCGGTCCGCTCGTCGAAAAAAACGGGCCCACGGAGTACTGCACGTCGCCCGGCATCAATCCGCCCGCCGGCTCGTACATCTTCTCCGCCAGCGCCGCGACGCGCGCCGACGGCATCGCGCTCGTGCGCTATTTCCGCGAGCGCGGTTGGACGCGCATCGGATTGCTCACCTCGAGCGATGCGAGCGGCCAAGCCTTCGAGCAATCGTTCGACCGGGCACTCACGCTGCCCGAAAATAGAGACGTTACGGCGGTCGTGCGCGAGCATTTCGCCACCGCCGATCTAGCCATCGCGGGCCAAGCCGCGCGCATCAAAGCCGCGAACCCGCAAGCCGTCATCGGCTGGACCACCGGCACGCCGTTCGGCACGGTGCTGCGCGGTTTGCACGATGTCGGCTACGAGGGTCCGGTGGCCGGCGGCAACGGCAACATGGTGTTCACGCAGCTCGCGCAGTACGCCGGTTTCCTGCCGAAAGAGCTCTACTTCCCCGGCCGCCGCGCGATTGCCGAAGGCACCCCGCCCGGTCCCGTGCACGACGCACAAATGGAGTATTTCAAGGCCTTCGCGAGCATCGGCGTGCGGCCGGACCTCGCCGACAACATCGGCTGGGATCCGGCGATGATCGTCGTCAGTACGCTGCAGCATCTCGGACCCGACGCCACCGCGCAGCAATGCCGCGACTATATCCTCAACCTGCACAGCTACGTCGGCATCAACGGCATCTATGATTTCCGCGACGGCGAGCAGCGCGGCATCGGCATCAACTCGATCGTGATCGACAAGTGGGAGCCCGAGCGGACGCGCTTCGTCGCCGTGAGCAAGCCCGGCGGATTCCTGAAGTAGCGGGCCGCTACACCGCCGCTATCGCGCGCAGGCGTGGTGCAATTTCGTCACCGAGCATCGCGATGCCGGCAACGGTTTGATCGTGTTCGAGAAAACCGGCTTGGCCCATCGCGAGCAAGTGCCCGTAACCGCCGACCGCGGCATAGTGTTTGTCGATCTGACGGCACACGGTATCGGGACTGCCCGCAAATACAAGGCCGGACTCGATGCAGTGCTCGAGCGAACTCTTCTTGTCGAAGTGGGTCTCCCCGCCGCGCATGAAGCCGACGGCCGCTTTGAGCGAGGCATAGCCGGGCGGATTGGAAAACTGCGGCGGCACTTTGTTGGCCTGAAAATACCACATCAGCTTGCGCGCGCCGTCGAAGCCCTCTTCATCGGTCTTGCCGACGAAGACGAGCGCGGCGTAAGCGAGCCGGTCGAGCGACATCGGCAGCCCAAGCGACGCACGCTTTGCGCGATACGTATCGAAGATCACCTTCGTTTGAGCAAAGCCGGTGAGGAACGTCGCCGCAACGTAGCCGTGCTCGGCGATCTTTGGTATTTGCGCCGGACTCGTGCCGGTGAACCAAATCGGCGGATGCGGTTCCTGATACGGGCGCGGCCAAATGTTGACCTGACGGTAGTTGAAGTACCGGCCTTCCCAGTTGAACGGTCCGTCGTGCGTAGTCCACGCTTGTTTGATCAGGTCGTGCGCTTCCCACATGCGGTCGGCCATGTTGACCGGCTTGCTGTTCACCGCTGAAATTTCGTAGGGCACGCCGCGCACGAAGCCGACTTCGAGCCGGCCGCGCGAGTAGTTGTCGGCCATCGCCATCTCTTCGGCGACGCGCACCGGATCGCGCCGGTTCGCGATCGGATTGCCCAAGATGAGGATGCGCGATTTCTTCGTAATGCGCGTGAGCGCGCCGAGCACGACGGCCGCCGACGGATTCAAGTTGGTCGCGGTTTGGTGGTGCTCGTTGAGCATGAGGTCGAGACCGTGCTCCTCGGCGAATTGCCACTCATCGAGGTACCGGTGGTACAGATCGGCCATCGTCTTCGGATCGATGACGCCGTTGGGCAGCGTGACGCGAACCGATTCGTACGTCGATTCATCGGGCAGATACGGATAGGCGTTTTCGCTGAAGTACCAGGTGCGCATGCTAACGCTTCGCTACGATTCGCGCGGCGAGCGTCCCGATCGCCGCGGAACGGATCTCGACCTCGTCTCCCGGTTGCAGAAAGCGTTCTGGTGCGAAGACGCCGTCTTTGATGTCGCTCGAATCGGCCGCCGTTCCCGCCGCCGTGCCGCCTGAAATGACGTCGCCCGGCACGAACGTGAAATCGGTTGAGAGATACTCCAGATACTCGCCGAACGACACGACCATGTCGCGCGTGTTGAAGTGTTGGCGCCGCTCGCCGTTCACCCACGTTTCGATGTCGACGTTCGCTTCGTCGATCTCTTCACCCACGACGATGCACGGCCCGATCGAATACGAGCCGTCGAAGTTTTTCTGCACCGCGAACTTCAGCAGCCCGCTGCCTTCGTTGAAATCGCGTATGCTCCAGTCGCCGAAGAGCGTCACGCCCCAGATGTACGGCTTGAGATCGGCCGCCTTGACGTCTTTTGCGCGTTTGCCGATCACGATCGCCAATTCGGCTTCGTAGTCGAAGCGTTTGGTGCGCGCCGGATACATGATGTCTGCGCCGGGATCGGCGGCATCGCGCCCGACTTTCCAAAAGCCCCAGATGCCGCGCGAGCGCATCTCTTTCGCGATCGCCTTGAGGTCGGGCGATTCGTAGCGCGGCATGTCGGAACGCTTCATCGCCATCGCCGCGGTGTGGTCGGCAAAGTTGCCGCCCGCGCACGCAATGCGCGCACCCGGGACGTACGGCGCGTGCAGCACGACGGCAGAACGTTCGTACACGCCGCTCGCGGCATGCGTTGAAGCCGGCGCGGCCGTCACCGCAGCTACGATCTTGGCGGCGTCCGCGAGCGCCTCCGCACCGCCCTCGATCAACCCCAGTAGCGTCGACGGCAACGGGCGCACGACGGCGGGATTCGCGGCGCTCGCGCGCTCGAGATCGACGATGAGATCGCCGCTCCACACGCCCACCCGCTTGTCAGCACCGAAAACAACGATCTTCATGATTCGTCCCTGCGCCCGCCTCGCTGCACTCCCCTGCCGCGGAAATCTGTGGTAACGTCTACGTTACGATGAACGCGCTCGACGCATTGGGCAATCCCGTCCGCCGGGAAATTCTGACCGAATTGCGCCGCTCGCCGATGGCGGTCGGCACGTTGGCCCAGCGGTTCTCCGTGAGCCGGCCGGCCATTTCACGCCACTTGCGCGTGCTGCAAGACGCCGGTCTCGTCACGACCGAGGAACGCGGCACGCAGAACGTCTATGCGGTTCGCGTTCAAGGCTTCCGCGCGGTGCGCGCGTACATCGATAGTTTCTGGGACGTCGCGCTCTCGCGACTCGAAGCGCTGGCCGAAGAATGATCCAAAAGAGCGTCGTGCTGCGTTGTGATCCGGCGCGCGCGTTCGGGCTGTTCACCGAAAACGCCGGTGAATGGTGGCCCGCCGACCGCCGTCATACCGACGACGTTGAGAGCACGATCCACATGCAATCGTCGGGCCGATTCTTCGAACGCGCGAGCGACGGCACCGAAATCGAACTCGGCGTCGTGCGCGTGTTCGAGCCGCCCGAACGGCTCGTGCTCGACTGGTATCCGGGAACCGGACCGGCGAACGCAACGCGCGTCGACGTGCGCTTCGAAGCCGTCGAACACGGAACCCTCGTGTCGGTAACGCACGACGCGGGCGCGGCCACGGCCGAGACTTTCGCCCGCAACGCGGCCGCGTATTCCCGCTCGTGGGATTCGGTGCTAGCTTGCTTTTTGGTAACATCTACGTTACCATAGCGACCCATGACAGCGAGCAATGCAAAACACGGCACGCCCGAAGCTCCGTGGAATTTGAAGACCCCGCCCGGCACATCCGACTTTCAAGCGTGGCGCGATCCGGCGCTCGATCCGCCCGCACTCGTGGTGCAAGTCGGCAAGACGCAGTTGCGGTATCAGTTGCGCTGTATCGAGGATCTGCACGCGATGCTCAAGGCGCACGGCGATTGGATGCCGCTCGGCAGCGCCGACGAACAGAAGCCGGCCGCGGCAGGCACGGTCGAAGCGTGGGGACGCGACGCCGGCAATCCGGTGAAGGGCTGGTACGGCATCAAGAAGGGCTTGCGCGGCCGCTTCGGCATGTACGTGCCGCCGGTGCTCGAGGCCTTGGGCCTCGCCGAAGTCGAGCACAACGCAAAGAACAACCGCATCCGCGCGACGTAGCGGATGCAATAAAAAAAGGCGCCGGCCGAAGCCGACGCCTTCTTGGTTGTATCTACTTACTTGCGAAGCGTGGCCGTACCCGACGCACGTGCGTGCGATGCCGGCAGAACGCCGATCACCGGAGCGCCGCCACCAACGGGGACGTTGTAAACCGCTTGGGGCGAGATCGTCACGTCGGCCTGGTGCGATGCACCCGCTCCAACGAGGCTCGGTGCCGCATTGCCCAAGCTGCTCGGATACGACGCCTCGAAAGCGGGGTAGTCGAATCCGATCACTTGAACCGTGAAGGCATCGCCGTCACTCGCCGTTCCACCCGGCGGGGAATTGTCGGACGCGGAGCACAGAGCTCCGGCCGGCAACGTCGCCGTTCCGCTTGCGCGCATCAGGACCGTGTAGTACACGGGCTTGCCGAGCGAAGCGCCATTGCAGCTAGCCGCGCCCGCGGTCGTCGGACCGAAGTCCGTGACCTGAACGTAAGCTTCCGTGACGCCGGCCGGTTGCACGTAGGCAAACGTCGCGGACGTGCTGGCGTTACCGCCCGCTACAGCCGTGATCGTCGGGACCGGAGCGGCGGCAATGGTCGGCAGCGGCACGATCGTGCTGATCGCCGCCGTCGTCGAAGATCCGGCCGCGCCCGGTACCGCCACCGCGAGGGTGTATGTACCGACGGACGGAGCGACCGCGAAGACGTTGAGGCCTTCGGAGACGCCGTTGAATCCGGCCAGAACCGCGGCTGCGTTTCCGCTCGGATCGAACGCCGGCAAACCGCCCAGCGGAATGAAGGCGTTCGGGTCGACGGGTTGACCCGCCGCGGCCGACTGCGCAGCCAAACCGACTGCATCATAGACCGGGACCTGATACGGTCCGATGGCATCCGGCGAACCCGTGTTGCCGTAGTTGTAGGGCTCGAGGCCGAACCCGGAGGCGCCGCCGTCGATACCAAACGTGGTGGCATTGGTGCCGGTTTGCGCCGTGCTCGTCGCGGACGCCGTACCGACTTCGGCCGTAGCCGGACCGGTAACGATCGTCGCGTTGAAGCCGTCCGGCGTGCCGGCTGCCGCCGCGATTGCGTGCGGGAACGTCAGCGTCGGGGAGCTTACCAGGGTGCCGGATTGACCTGACGGTTGGCGATACGTAACCACGAAGTTCGTGCCTAACGCGCCGCCGAGGTTTGCCGTTCCGACATTCATCTGCAGCGTGTTTGCCGCCACATTAGCGGTGGTTACGCCTTTCGGACTCGTGCCGGACCCGCTGCAAGCAGCGAGTCCGAGCGCGACGACCGTCGCCGTGAGTTTGATTCCGTTCATATAGATATGCTTCATCATCTCCACCCCTTAAAACTTGTACTGGTAGTAGACGTTGACTGTGTTCGGGATCGTGCCAGTACCGGGGATCAGTAAGTACGCTCCGTTAGTAAATGCGTACGAATCCGTCGGAAGATTTGCATATCCGCGCCCAGGGAACGCTGCGACAAACGGGTTGTTGCCGGTCTGTGGACCGGAGATACCCGTCGCCACCGGTTGGTAGTAGGGGTTCACGATCGGAACGACGCCGTTGTACCAGTTCCCGAAGAGATTATTGAACTGGACGCCGAGCGTATTCCGTCCGCGCGTGTATTCCATCGTCAGGTTGAACGTCAGGTTCGGCGTCCACAGATAGCCGCCGTTTGACGATGTTTGCGGCGTACCACGAGTCGCGGCGATGTTCGGAGCAACTTGCGTGCCCGAGTACGCCGGATCGTAGTACTGCGTCGAGATTTCCGTGCCGGCTTGTTCTTGGAAGCCCGGAATCTTGGTGACGCCGACGCCGAAGTTGACTTGCGGAATGTTCGCGAAGAAGCCGTTCGAAAGCGGACCGGACGACGCAACCGTCGAGCCGACCGAGTACGGATACCCATCGTCGAACTGCAGCACCGGGTTGATCCGGAAGCCGCCCTTGCTCTTCCACTCGCCGCCGATGCGGACGACTGCGGGAGAGACGTAACCAGCGCGGTACGTGTCGCCGAGCGCGAGCGAACCGGAACCGTTGATCGGCAGCGAGTCTTCACCCGAACCGAGCGGCGGCGTCGATTGCAGCACGTTCTGATACGTGGCCGAGAGGAACCCGGAGAAGCCGTAGGTCGATGCCTTCGTGCTCAAGCCGAACTCGACGCCGGTCGTCTTGTTGATGCCTTGGTTGTTGACGCTGAACACGAACGAACCGGTCGAGAGCCCCGAAATGAGGGCGAACGACGGCAGTTGCGTGCCGAGCTTGTAGAACGGCGTGATTTTCATCGCCATGCCGTTCGCGAACTGATGCTGATACGTGAAGTCGTAGTTGCTGTAGATCGCCGGACGAGCGCCGCCGAGATCGGGGGCGTCGAAGTTTTGATCGTAGAGCCAGTACAACTCTTGCGCGTAGTTTTGGCAGACGACCGTCGGTGCGTGCGGAATGCCGGTTCCGCAGAACGAGCCGGGCTGGGCCGGAACGGTCAGGAACTGGGCCGCATTGTACATACCGGCCGGCGTACCGGCGGTTTGCGCATTGAGGAAGACCGCCGAGCGGCCGTAACCGGCACGGACGGCATCGTTGCGGTCGAACTGATACGAGATCGATCCGCGCGGTTGGACTTCCAACGGATCGTTGTAGTACGTCGTGATGTTCGCCGGATTGACGTTCGACGGGTCGCCCGCATCGAACGAGTTGTACGGGTTGATGCCGTAGTTCTGGCGTTGACCGTCTTCACGGACGCCGAAGTCGAGCTTCAGTTTGCCCGCGTCGTACTGGAAGCGGAGACCCGCGCCGTACGTTTGGAACCAGGCGCCGTTGTAGTTGATGCCCGAGTTCGGCACGCGCGGCACGCCGCCCGGGAAGAACGTCGAGAGATAGCCGCCCGGCAGGAAGTCTGCCTCCGAGGGACCGTTCGGTCCACCGGCGCCGACGCCCAGCAAGAATATTAGAGCGTTGGGATCGTAGCCGTCCCAGATCGGATGCGCGGTTTCGTACTTGCCGGCAAAGCTGACGGTCAAGTTACGCCCGAACTGGTGCTGGAGATCGATGGTGCCGCCGACGCGCGGGCCACCGGTGATATTCTCCGTCGGATACGCGCCGAGGCCGCCACCGTTGGAGATAGAGTACGACCCGATATCGTTGGCAGAGCCTTGCAGCGTTTCCCAGTTGTAGTAGCGCAGGCGCAAGAACGTCGCCGAGTCGAGGTTGTTGACGTATTCGAACTTCAGGTAACGCGTGGGATTCCAAGCTTGTTGGTAATTGCCCGGCGGATTGCCGAGACCGGCGCCGTTAACGTCGGGATTGAGTCCGACGAATTGCCCGTAGGTGGGTCCCCAGATGCCGGCCACCGGGTTAGCAGGATCGGCCGGATAGTACTGCGCTCCGCCAATGCCGCCGTAGAGGCCGGAGCTGACGTAGTCGCTGTTCACGTAGAGCACCTGCAGCGATTGGCTGAGGTCCTTACCGAACTTGAAGATGAAGTTGTCGAGGAACTGATCGCTCTGCTGATACGCCGGGTTATAGTATGTGCCGTACGCCGAGGCGTTGGCACCGCTGTAGCCGACGTATGGATTCGAGCGAACGCCCGTGTACGAAATGTAGTTCGACCAGCGACCGCTCTGCGATGCCGTGCCGTACTCGAAACCGTACTGGTTGCGATAGTTCGGACCGCCGACTTCGATGTCGGCGTAGCCGAAGCCGGGATACGTACCGCGCTTCGGAATGAGGTTGAACACGCCGCCGCCGACTTGCGACTGCGTCGCGTCGCCGGCACCTTCAACGACGTTCAGCGAACCGATGCCGTTGAAGCGGTTGTTGCCCGCGTTTTGCGAGAAGAACGGTTCGGTGAAGTCGACACCGTCGAGTTGGTAGCCGACTTCCGTGCGCAGACCGCCGCGAATCGTGATCGCGCCGGAGTCGGTGAGCGAAACGCCGGGAACCGACAGCGCGAGCGCCGTTTCGTCCGTCGACGCGGTCTTACCGGTCGTCTGCAAGATGCGATCGCCCGAGATCGTGTACGAGTCGGTCGTTTGCGCCGGCTGGAACACGGATGAGGGCGAGCGGCCCGTAACGCGGCCGATGACCGCTTGGACCTTCGATAATGTTTCCGATCCCAAGTTGACCGTCTGGTCGCCTTCGATCGTGATGCCTCTCAAAACGAGAGTATCGAATCCGCTGTACGATGCCGAGACCGTGTAGGTGTCGACGTTCATACCGATGATTTGGAAGTTCCCTTTGTCGTCCGTCTTCGCGGTGTACGAGCCGGTCGGCGAAGCCGCCGAGATCGCGACGCCGGAGAGCGGGGCTCCATTGGCATCCGCGACGGTGCCTTGAAGATTTCCCGACTGACCGCCGGCAGCAAATGCCGGAGAGACGAGCGAGCATACCATGCTGGCAAAAAGAACGCACACTAAAAGCGCGCGTAGACCTGAGTGGATCCGCCGTAAGGCGACCGCTCCGACCATAGGTGGCACCTCGTTGTAGTATGAGAAAAGCAAGCGCTGGATCAAGCCCAGGGACTTGCCGTCTTAGGGGGTGCCTCGCTTTGCTACGCTTACATATCGCAACGCGAGGTAGATGAGCCCGGACTTGGCTCAAGGCAAGCTTATCGCCTTCCTAAGGCTGGCCCAAGAAATGAGTTCCGCCTCATTAAAGCGCCCGTGAATGCTGGGTTTTTCGGGCAATCGAACGCCCGTTCGCTTAGAAACTCAGCGTCAGAGCTGCGCGGCGATTTCCCGGAAGGCGGGCTGCCAATCGTCCTGGGTGCGTTGCCGTATTATATGTAGCGACGGGTACCAAGGCGAATCGCTCCGATCGACCCCCCAGCGGTAGTCGCTCCGCAGCGGCTGCGGCATCCAGACGGGCCGGCCGAGGGCACCCGCGAGGTGGACGATCGAGGTATCGACCGTGATGATGAATTCCATCAGGGTGACCAGCGCAGCCGTGTCTTCCATATCGCCGATAAGGTCGTGCGCCGGCGCGAGCGCAAAGGGGGCCGCGGTGAGTTCGGCCGGTGTGGCGCCGAGTTGGAGCGAGTGAAAGCGCAGGCCCGGCACGGCGGCCAGCGGCGACCAGGCCGGCAGCGGCGCCGCCCGCCAGCGGTCGCGGGCGTTTGCGCGGTTCCCGTGCCACACGACGCCGACGTGACGCACGCCGGGCTCGAGGTTCAACCGGCGGCGCAGCGTCTCGACGCGCGCCGGATCGGCGGTGAGGTATGGGCCGGGCGTCGCGATGTCGGCTGCGCGCGCAACCTTCAATACGGACGGCAGCTGCATGAGCGGCAGATGCACGTCCATGTTCTCGGTCGGCTGCCAGTTCGTGAATTCGGAAAACGTCAGGTCCGGGAGATTGCGCCGGAACAGGGCCAGCAGCGTCGGCGGCGTCTCGATGGTGATCGTGGATCCGAAGCGCGTCAGCGCGGGAAAGAAACGCGCCATCATGAGCTGATTGCCGAGGCCCATTTCGTAGGCGACGACGAGCCGGCGCCCGTCGAGCGGCGTTCCGTCCCAGAGCGGAACGCCGGCATGATAATAGTGATAGCGCGGCCGTTGTTCTTCGGTGTCCACGATCGCCGGATATGCCGCGAAGCCCGCGCGATAATCTCCGAAGCGCAGGTCGAGCAGCGCGCGTTGATAGCGCGCTTCGGCGCATTGCGGATCGATTGCGAGCGCGCGCTCGAACGCCAGACGCGCGTCGCTCCAGCGCGTTTCCGCCAACAGTACGGCGCCACGCCCGCATTCGGCGCGCGCCAGCCGCGGATCGAGCACCAGCGCGCGAGCGTAGAGGCGATCGGCTGCAGCGGCGGCGCCGCCGGCGAGCAGCGCGTCGCCCAGACACACGCTCGTCGCTGCGGCTTCCGGCTCGATCTCGGCCGCCGCGTGCGCGGATGCCAACGCATCCGTCGGGCGACCGCCGCGGCGATACGCGGCAGATAACCGCCGCAACACTGTAGCGTCGAGCGGCGCGAGGCGGTGCGCAGCTTCGAACGCGGCGATCGCGTCGCGGGCATAGCCGGTGCGTTCGCAGAGATCGCCGAGCGTCAGTTGCGCGTCGATCGCCTGCGGGTTCACGCTTACCGCGCGGCGCGCCGCACCGAGCGCTGCGGTGAGGTAACCGTCCCCTTGAAATGCGAGCGCCAACCCGTGCCAATCCACCCCATCGAGAGTAGCCCTCAATTCTGAGGTGCGTCCCTGAAAAGTGGGGTTAGGTTTTGAGCTTCTCGAGACAGGCCGCGAGCGCGTCGTACCAGCGCGTCTGATCGTCGCGCGAGAAGTGCGCGTTGGCGCCGCTCGGATTCGGCACGAGGAAGAGCCGCGTGGTCCCGAGCCGCGCCGCTTGAAGTCCCAGCGCAACGTCGACTGATTTTCCGGCCAGCGCGTTGTGTACGGCGCGATAGCCGGTGACGCCGTGAAAACACGCGATGCGCGGCCGGTACCGTTCGATCTTCGCGATCAGATGCGCGACGCCGGCCGCCAACTCCGCCGAGCTGAGGTCGCTCGCCTTCGGCGTTGCGCGCTTTACCACATCGGTAAAGCCGATACCATAATCGAGCAACGCGCGGTCGTGCTGCGGACCGAGCGTCTTGACGGCCAGCGCCGCGCGCGCGCGAGCCGTCAGCACGGAACGTGAAATGCAGGGCCAAAAGCGGTTGCTCGCGCGCGCGAAATAATGTCCCCGCTCGACGGAGAACACGGATGGATTGATGCCGACGAAGACGACGTCGAGGCCCGCGGCCATAAGATCGGCGAGCGTCGGCGCGTCGCTACGTTTTCTTGCGCTGATGAATCCCGAATTCGTTGCCGTCCGGATCTTTCCCGAACGACATGAAGCACACCGTCGTCTCGAACGGATCGCTCAGCGTCGCGCCTTGCGCGCGAAAACGCGTAACCGCCGCGTTGATGTCCGTGACGGCGAAGAGAGCGCTGTAGCCTGCTCCCGATTTCGCCTCGCCGGGCTGCCAGACGCCGAACGTCGTTCCGTCGGCAAGTTCGAATTCGGCGCCCGACATGCTCTCGTCGATCGCGGTCGGCGTCATGCCGAGGACGTCGCGATAGAACGCGATCATGCGTTTGGCGTCTTGGGTGGCGGGTCCGAAGATATCGACGCCGACGATCGCTGCGCCGGCCGGGCTGACTGCTTCCATGAACTGCTTCCTCTCGGGTGTTGTCCGGGCCATCGTAGCAGGCTATACTTGACAAGGAATGTCAGGTATGGAAACGCCATGAAATCCGACCGGTTGCTGGCGCTGCTGCTCGCGCTGCAGCAATCCGGCAAGCAGTCCGCTACCGAGCTCTCGAGTCGCCTCGAGGTCTCGGTGCGCACGATCTATCGCGACGTCGATGCGCTCTCCGCCGCCGGCATTCCGGTCTATGCCGAGCGGGGCAGCCTCGGCGGGATCGTGCTCGCCGATTCGTATCGCGACATTCTCGCGCGGTTCGACGAAAACGAAGTGCGCGCGCTCTTCGTCTCGAGCGACGAAGCATTAGCCGACATCGGGCTCTTGGGTGGACGCCGCAGCGCGCTCGAGAAGCTCGCGCGCGCGATGCCGAGCCGCACCCGCGCGACGCTAGGGCAAGCGCGCGGCCGCGTACACGTCGATGGCCGCCGCTGGATCGGCACCTCGGCGCCGTCGGCTCCCCTCGCCGCGCTGCGGGAGGCGGTGTGGAACGATCGCTGCGTGACGATTGCCTACAGCGATCGCCCCGGTGCGGTTACGCGCCGCACGCTCGAGCCGTTCGGCCTCGTCGCAAAAGCGGGCGTGTGGTATCTCATCGCGCGCGACGGCGAGACGGTGAAGACGTTCCGCGTGCAGCGGATCGCACGCGTGCGCGTGCTCGAACGGCGCTTTACGCGCCCGAGCACGTTCGATGCCGGCGAATACTGGAACGGCGTCGCCGCACGCGTTGCCGGCGAAGACGCGCCCTACGTCGCAACGTTTCGCATGACGCGCCGCGGGCTCGCGAACGCAACTGTCTACTGCACGGTCGAATCGCGCACGCGCGTGCGCGGCAGCGCGCAGGCCGAGTGGCTCGTGCGCATCGCCTTCGCGTCGTTCGAAGCGGCCGTGCACGAAGCGATGGGCTGGTGTGACGACGGCGTTGCCGTCGAGCCGCCGCGCCTGCGTGCGTCGGTTCACGAACGCGCCGCGGCGCTAGCCGGACTCTACGCAGGCGTCGTGGACATTCTCCCTAAGGGCCGCTCGTGAGGCAACTCATTTCGCGGACCGTCCTGCTGCTGCTCGTCGCGTACGCGCTGTTCAGCGTGTACGGGGCGGCGACGCTCTTTTGGCAACCGGCCGGATCGATCGGGCTCGCAACGGATTATGCCGCGACGATCCGGACGGTGTTCCCCGATAGCCCCGCGTCGCGCGTCGACATCCGCGACGGCGACCGCATCCGGCTTGCCGATACGCCGTTCAAAGACCGCAGTTACGTTTCGGGACCCGGAACGAGCGTGCCGCTCGGCGACACGATCACCGTTGCGACGACGCGCGACGGCGTCGATCGTGAGTTTCACCTCAGGGCCAAGCTCTATTCGATGAACACCAGCGAGCGCGCGGCACTTCTGCTGCTGTGTGTCTCCGCCCTCATCTTCATCGGCGTGGGCGCGACGCTGATCATGCTCCGGCAAAGCCGGGCGACGTGGGGCTTCGGGCTCTTTTGCCTGCTCATACTGCCGACCTCGATCTATCCGCTTCCGCTGCCGCCCGTTCCCGGACTCCTAGTAACCCTGTTTTACGATATCGTCCAGAACATCGGCGTCGCCGGGCTCCTCCTGTTTACGCTCGAGTTTCCGCGACCGTTCGCTTCCGCGTGGCGCGACCGCATACGGGGGCTGCTCCCCGCGCTCGCCGTCGTGCTGGCGTTGATGACCTTATATCCCGACGTCGCAAACCAATTGCTGGCCCGGCCCGCGGAAATCGAAAACGCGATCCTGCAAATTGCATTCGGCGCGGTGTACGTGCTCGCAATGGTTATCCTTTGCGATAGCTACCGGCGCGTCGACGTCGATGAACGCGCGCGGCTGCGCTGGGTGCTGATCGGCTTCGCGGCCGGATTGTTCACCAACTACATCGGCAGCACGTTGATCTTCAGCACGCTCATTGCCGGCACGCCGCCGGCGTGGCTAGCGATGACGCTCACCTCGCTCGACGTGCTGCTCCCGCTCACGGTCATGCACGCCGTCATCCGTCACCGCGTCCTCGACGTACGCTTCGTCGCCGGCCGCGCACTCGTGTTCGCCATGATGACGACGCTGCTCGCGGCCGCGTTCGCGCTGATGGATTATATCTTCGGTACGATCCTGGAAGATTTTCAGATCTCACGCGTCATCGCGGCCGTGCTCTCGCTCGGCATCGCCTTCACGTTCAAGTGGATGGAAGAACGGCTCACCCGAACCGTCGAGGCGGTCTTCTTCCGCAAGCGGCATGCCGCGGAGACGCGGCTGCGGCATGCCGGGCACATGCTGCCGCAGGCCCGTTCCGCTACCGTCGTAGCCGAGGCGCTCGTCGATGAGACGATCGAGGCGCTCGATCTCGCGTCGGCCGCGCTGTTCGCGCGCGACGGCGACGGATCGTTCCGGCGAACGAAATCCTTCGGCTGGAGCGACGCGGATTGCGCGTCGCTCGACGATAACGACCTGCTCGTTTTTACGCTGCGCACCGATCACGCGAACGTCGATCTCACCACGTTTACTTGGCGCCGCACCGACATTCCGGACGATGGCCGCGAGCCGGCCATCGCCATACCGATCCGGGCGCACGACGAACTCGCCGCCTTCGCGCTCTACGGCGCACACGCCGACGGCGGCGCCATCGAACCGAGCGAGCTCACCCTGCTGGAGCGGCTCGCCTACGGGGCGGGCCTCGCGTCCGAACAGCTCGAGGCGCAGCAGATGCGCGCCGAGAACGCACGCCAGCGCGCGGCGATCGCCGATCTCACGGCGCGCCTCGACGAACTACGGCATCAGTCGCCGTAGAGTTCGCGCCGTAACTTCGGCAGGCGCGGGTTCGTCCACGTCGTTCCGTCGGCGTAGACGATGTGGAGCGGAATGCACCGCGCGAGCGCGGTCCGCAATGGAAACACGTTGTTGCTCAAACCGAACTGGTGCTTGATCTCCGCGTTGGGCGAGAACTTGCCGACGTCCCGAACCTCGGCGACGAGCTGGCCGTGCGCGACGAGACCGAAGTCGACGGTCGTCATCACTTGCCCGGTGACGTTGGTGTAATCGATCGAGAGCGTCCCGCTGGTCGGCATCGTCGGAAACTGACGGTACTGAAAGCCATAGGGATCGGTCCAATAGTACGGCGCGAACGGATAGTAGCCGGGCGAGTAACCGATATAGGCCGGCACCGCCACCGACCGCTGCGGGTCGCACTGGGTGACGCGCACCAGATTCGGGGCGAGGCGCATCGTGGTTGCGTGCGGCGGTGCGCCCGAGGGTTGCGCGAACCCGGCGACGCCGCTCCCTGCGAAGGCCAGTGCGGCGAACGCCGCGACACGGAGGAATGCCAGCGTCATCATGGTGACGGAGTATTGGGCCGCCGATCCGAACGCCTTTTATTGATGAGGACTTTGCGCCGGGGAGCCTTCCTGGGTTCGACCGCCGCACTCGCCGGTGGAGCGCTCGTCTTTCCGCCACGTCCGGCGCGAGCACAGAGCGGAGCGCGCATCCGCATGCCGGCCGTCGCGACGGAGACGTTTGCCGAAACGCTCTACGCGCAGGAGTGCGGCGCGTTTACGCGCGCAGGCCTCAACGTGGAACTGCAGCTCTTTGCGTCCGGCGCGCCGGCGAACCAGGCGATGTCGGGCGGCGCGCTCGACGTTTCCGCCAACGATCCGATGCAGTTAGCCGGCGCGATCAATCACGGCGTTCCCTACCGCTACTTTGCCGCCGGGTTGCTGCACGTCGGCGACGCTCCCACAACCGAACTCTGCGTGGCGAAGAACGGCCCGCTCAAAACGGCCAAAGATCTCGAAGGCCAAGCGATTGCGGTGCCGACCGTGCTGAACCTCGCCTCGCTCTCAGTGCGCGAGTGGATGGCGCAAAATGGCGCGGATTCGGCCAAAGCGCGGTTCGTAGAGTTACCCAACCCCGCCATGCCGGCGGCAATCGCTCGCGGCGCTGTCGGCGCCGGCATGCTCGGTGAACCGTTCATCACGCTCTCGGTGAACGAGACGCGCGTGCTGGCGAACACCTACAACACCATTGCCGATCACTTCATCCTCAACGCGTTCTACGCGCGGCGCGACTGGCTCGCCGAAAATCCCGACCTCGCGCGGCGCTTGGCCGCAGCTCTCTACGATGCGGCGCACTGGGCGAATACGCACCACGCCGACACGTTGGCGATCCTCGTCAAGTACGGTAAACTCGATCCGGACAAGCTCGCCAACGTGCGCCGCGCGACGTACGCCACCGCGCTCGACCCGGCGCTGCTGCGGCCCGTGCTCGACATCGGGTTGAAATACAAGGTGATCGACAAAGCGCTGGCGCCGGCCGAGATGATCGTCCGGGTCTAAGAAGGAACCTTACCGCTATGCTGACGCCTGAGGAAAATGCACGCCTGACGCGAGTCGGCCCGGGAACGCCGATGGGCACGCTGATGCGGAGGTACTGGCAACCGGCGCTCTTGAGCGAGGAACTGGCCGAGGCCGACGGCGCACCCGTGCGCGTGCGCTTGCTTGGCGAAGACCTGGTCGCGTTCCGCGATACCGAAGGCAACGTCGGCCTCGTCGATGCGTTCTGCCCGCATCGCCGCGCGCCGATGTTCTTCGGACGGAACGAAGAGTGCGGTTTACGCTGCGTCTACCACGGCTGGAAATTCGATAAAGACGGCACCTGCGTCGACATGCCGAGCGAACCGCCGGATTCGCTCTTCAAGACCAAGGTGCGCATCGGCGCGTATCCGACGCACGAAGCGGGCGACATGATCTGGGCATATCTCGGGCCGCCCGAGTCGCAGCCGCCCGCCCCCGACTACGAATTGCTGCGCGCGCCCAAGACGCACCGGCACGTGTCGAAAACGTTCGAACATGCAAATTGGCTGCAAGCGCTCGAAGGCGGCATCGACACCTCGCACTCGTCGTTCGCGCACAACAACGATATCCAGAACAAACGGCTGTTGCGTAACGCCGATACGGCGCCGCGCCTTGAGGTCGAGAAGACGGCGTACGGATTCCGCTACGCCGGTATCCGTTCGCGCGACGAAGAAGATTACGTGCGCGTGTATCATTACGTGATGCCGGCGCAGCAGCTGCGCGGCGGCGTCACCGATTGGGGCGGCGGCAAAAAGGCCGTGCCGGCGCTGCACGGCCACGTGTGGGTGCCGATCGACGACGAGCACACGTGGACGTTCAACTGGATCTACGCCTACGACCCCGCGATCCCGATCGATCGCGACTACGCGCTGGCGTACGAAACGCATTCCGGCCGCGGACCGGCGGAATACATTCCCGGAACCTATCACCTCAAGCTGAATCGCGAAAACGATTACTTGATCGACCGCGAGCTGCAGCGCACGAAAACGTTCACCGGGATCACCGGCGTGAACACGCAAGACTTCGCGCTGCAAGAGGGCATGGGCCCGATTTGCGATCGCTCGGGCGAACATCTCGGTACGAGCGACCGCGCGATCATCGCCGCGCGCCAGTTGCTAATCGAAGCGCTCGATGCGATCGATCGCGGTGAGGCGCCGCGCGGCACGAACCCGGGCGACTATAGCAACGTGCGTCCGGTCGACTTGGAGATTCCGCGCGGCAGCCGCTGGCAGCAGGCGCTCGAACGCGAGCTCATCGCGCGCTTCTAGCGACGCCGGCTTCGGTGACGATCGCATCCATCGGCACGTCGTACGGTTGCGGATAGATCGTCGCGAGCCGGCCGCACTCGAAGCCCACGCCGACGAGCAACGGCTTCGGCTGCATGGCCGCAAGCGTGCGGTCGTAGTAGCCCGCGCCGTAACCGAGACGGCAGCCGTCGCGGTCGAAGCCGAGCAGCGGAATCACCAGCGCGTCCGGATGCAGCCCGGCTCCCGAAGCCGGATAGGCTAACCCGAACCCGCCGGCGACGAGCGCCTCGTCTTCCATCCACGCGCGAAACTCGAGCGGCCGGTCCTTGCCCACGACGACCGGCAGCGCCGGCGTAACGCCTCGAGCGCGTAACGTCGCGACGAACGGCCGCACGTCGAACTCATCGCGAATCGGCCAATACACGCCGACGACGCCGTCACGACGGCCGGCAAAGAACGCCTCGAGATGCGCTTCGATCGCCGCACTTGCGCGCTCGCGTTCGGCGCCGGGCAACGCCGTGCGCGCGACCGCAAGCGCCGACCGCTGTGCGCGACGCCACGCCCGCAGTTCGGTTGCATCCATTTCGGGCACTCAGGACAACCCGAAGACCGCGCCTTCCGCGTCCACCGTGATCGACTTTGCCGACGGCACTTTCGGCAGACCCGGCATCGTCATGATGTCGCCGCAGATGACGACCACGAACTCCGCCCCGGCGGAGAGCCGAACCTCGCGAATCGGCAGCGTGAAGCCCGATGGCGCGCCACGCAGCTCGGGATCGGCCGAAAAACTGTACTGCGTTTTGGCAATGCAGATCGGCAACCGGCCGAAGCCGTTCTTTTCGAGCTCCGCCAGCCGGTCGGTGACGCTCTTCGGCGCCACGACGTCGGTCGCGCCGTAGATGTCGCTGGCGATCGTCTTGATCTTTTCCATCAACGGCAGATCGTCGGGATAGAGCGGATGGAAGGTCGAGGGCGTGCGTTCGATCGTTTCGACGACGGCCTTCGCAAGTTCGACGGCGCCGGCGCCGCCTTGCGCCCAGTGCCGGCAGACGATCGCCGTGACGCCGAGTTCTTTGCAGCCTTCAATGACCACCGCCGCTTCGGCGTCCGTATCGGCGCTGAAGTGGTTGATGCACACGACCGCCGGCACGCCGAAGCGGCTGATGTTCTGCAAGTGGCGGCGCAGGTTCACCATCCCGCGGCGCACGGCCGCGACGCTCTCGGTGCCGAGCAGATTGCGCGCAATTCCGCCGTGAAATTTTAGCGCGCGGATGCTCGCAACGACGACCGCAGCCGCCGGCTTGAGGTCGCCCTTGCGGCACTTGATATCGAAGAACTTCTCAGCGCCGAGATCGGCGCCGAAACCGGCCTCCGTCACGACGTAATCGGCGAGCTTGAGCGCGAGCGTCGTCGCCATCAGCGAATTGCAGCCGTGCGCGATGTTGGCAAACGGGCCGCCGTGAACGAAGGCGGGATTGTTTTCCAACGTCTGCACGAGGTTCGGTTTGATCGCATCCTTGAGCAACGCGGTCAGCGCGCCCTCGACCCCCAGTTCGCTCACGCGCAGCGGCCGTTTATCGCCGCGCGACGTCGCGAAGACGATGTTCCCCAAACGCTGCTGCAGTTCTTCGACCGACTTGGAAAGACACAGGATCGCCATGATCTCCGAGGCCACGGTGATGTCGAAACCGTCCTCGCGCGGATAGCCGTTCGAACCGCCGAGCGACGAGACGATCTCGCGCAAGGCGCGATCGTTCATATCGAGACAGCGCCGCCAGGTGATCTTGCGCGTGTCGACGTTGAGTTCGTTGCCCCAATACACGTGGTTGTCGATGATCGCGGCGAGCAAATTGTTCGCGGCGCCGATCGCGTGCAGGTCGCCGGTGAAATGCAGGTTGATGTCGTCCATCGGCACGACTTGCGCGTAACCGCCGCCGGCCGCGCCGCCCTTCATGCCGAAGCACGGGCCGAGGCTGGGCTCGCGCAGGCAAATCACCGCTTTTTTCCCGATGCGATTGAGCGCGTCGCCGAGACCCACGGTGGTCGTCGTCTTGCCCTCGCCCGCCGGCGTCGGGTTGATGGCGGTCACGAGGATCAGCTTACCGGTTTGGGGCCGCGCGAACGCGGCTTGAATGAACGGCATCGAGATCTTCGCTTTGTCGTGACCGTACGGCTCGATGCTCTCGTACGGAATGCCCAGCCGCTCGAGAGCGAGCTTTCCGATCGGAACGAGCGTTGCCGCCTGCGCGATCGCCCAATCGGATTTCGGCGGGCCGCTCGTTGCGCTTTGTTCCATCATGCCACTCCTGCGGGAACGCGCCCAGCAGCAGTCTTCGGCGCGTCTTCGTTACGGTTCGAAAGATAGGCGAGCGCAGCGTTCACGCCGTCGACGGTGCCGATCTCGTGCAGGCGCAGGCCCATCTGCACGCCGGCAAGCGTACCCGCAAGCATCAGGTCGTTGATGCTGCCGAGATGCCCGATGCGAAACACCTTGCCTTTGAATTTGCCGAAGCACGTCCCGAGCGACATATCGAAGCGCTCGAGAATCGTCGCGCGAATCGCATCGGCGTCGATGCCGGCCGGCACGAGAACGGCGGTGAGCGAATTCGCGTACTCGCGCGGATCTTGCGCGACGAGTTCGAGGCCCCACGCGGCCACCGCGCGCCGCGTCGCCTCCGCCAGCCGCGCATGACGCGCGAGCGTGTTGGCGAGGCCTTCCTCGCGCAAGATCATCTTGAGCGCTTCGCGCAAGCCGAAGAACAGCAGCGTCGGCGACGTATACGGATAAAAGCCCACGCCGTTGAGCTCCAGGATCGGCGTCCAATCGAAGTAGGATCGCGGAAAGCGGCTGCTGCGATGGGCGGTCAGCGCCCGCTCCGAGATGACGTTAATGCCCATGCCGGGCGGAAGCATCAGGCCCTTTTGCGAGCCGCTCACCATCACGTCGACGCCCCACTCATCTTGGCGGAAATCCATCGTGGCAAGCGACGACACCGTGTCGACCAGAAATAGCGCGGGGTGACCCGCCGCATCGATCGCCGCGCGGATGGCGGCGAGCCGCGAGCATACGCCGGTCGACGTCTCACTGTGAACGACCATCACGGCCTTGATCGCGTGCCCACGATCGGCGCGCAGCCGTTCGCCGATCGCGTCGGGATCGGCGCCGTGACGCCAGTCGCCGGGAATCAGTTCGACCGAGAACCCGAGCTTGCGGGCCATCTCGGCCCACTGGTTCGAGAACTGGCCGGTCTCCGCGCACAGCAACGCATCACCTGGGTTGAGCGTGTTGGTGAGCGCCGCTTCCCACGCGCCCGTTCCCGACGAGGGGAAGAGCACGACCGGCCCCGACGCACGGCATAGCTCGCGCATCCCGTCGAGCAACTCGGGCACCAGCGAGCTGAACTCGGGACCTCGATGGTCGATGACCGCGCGGTCCATCGCGCGCAAGACGCGCTCGGGGACGTTCGAGGGACCGGGCAACTGCAAGAAATGGTGGCCGCTGCGGAATGACATGGGCGCTCCTTCGGTAGACCCGCGGATGACCCCGGCGAACATTTTAGGCGGCTTGCCAGGGCAGCCGGAAGAACCCTCGCTATACTCTTATGGCGATGGAACCGGAAGCGGCCGACACGGCCGATGCGTACGGCGAACGCCATTTCGGGGCGGCTACGTTCGCGGAGTTCGATCCGCTCGCGCCGGCGCATCACGCGGCCGCTGCGGCCCTGTTCGACCGCCTCGTCGGCGCCGGCTTCGGCCCGGCCCGGGCCGCCGCGCTCTTCGGAGCGGCCGATCTCGCCGACGTCCGGGCCAACCGGGCGGCGTATTACGACACGTTTCTCTTGCCGCACGACGATGCGGGGCGCGCGGCGCGTTTCTTCGTTCTCCATCGGCCGGAGCCGGAAGCCGAGCTGCGGTCCTGGCTCGGCGACGCGACGGTGGACTTTCTCATCGCGATGGCGGCGATCGTCGCGCGCGACGGCGGCCTCCAATCGCTCGTCAGCGCATCCTGGTTCGGCGGCCGTTTGATCTTCGCCGACGCGCGCGCGTACAACGCGGTCTGGCCGGGCGATCCGTTCGTCGATTACGTCATGCCGCCGGGCGGCGATTCCGTCGGCCTCGCTCGCGTGGCACCGCGCACACCGCGCGGCGCGACGCTCGACCTCTGCTGCGGGCCCGGCACGCAGACGCTGGCGGCGGCCGAGTATAGCGAACGCGTCGTGGGCGTCGATATCAACCCACGCGCGTTGCGCTTCGCCCGCTTCAACGCCGCGGTGAATCGCATCGAGCACGCGACCTTCGTGCTCGGTGACGTGTACGAATCGCTCGGCGCGGAGCGATTCGACGCCATCATTGCCAACCCGCCGTTCGTACCGTGGCCGCCGGACGACGTCGAGCTCTACTATCGCGGCGGCGGAATGCACGGCGACGACGTTCTCGCGCGCATCTTGAGCGGCGCCGTCACGCGGCTCGAACCGGAGGGCTCGCTCGCCGTCGTCGCCGACTTCGCCAACGCGATGACGCTCGCGGCCCGTATCGCGCGCTGGCAGGGCGTACCGCGCCGCACGCTGATCGTGCTCCAGTATCATTATGAGCTGCTCGGGTATGCCGAGACGCACACCGCGCACTATGACGATACCGACCGCCGGCAGGCGCAAACCGTGCGCTTACTGCAGCACTTCGATCTCGCCGATATCCGCTCGCTCGACTTCGGCTACATCGTGCAAGACGGCACGCCCGGTCCGGCGCGTCTCGTACATACGACGGCGCCGCTCTCGGCTTCAATTTCCGATGACGTCGCGGCGTGGTTTGCGCACCAGCGCCGGCTGGCCGCCGGCGACGTAGCCGACGTTCCGCTGGAACTCGCGCCGGGATTGCGCTTGGTCGACGTCGCCGAACGCACTGCGGACGGCGCAACGACCGCGGCGTGTTACGTCGCGCCCGGGCCGGCGTCGCTGCACCAAGCGGGTCCGGTCTCGCGCGGCGCGTTCGCGCTGCTCATCCGCGTTGCGGCCGGCGGCTTACGCCCGCGCGACGTTACCGAACCCGATGCCGTCCGCGAACTGAGTGTGTTGCTGCAGCTCGGCCTGATTTTGTTCGGCGCTACAAGCTGATCCCGATCGGACCGATCAGGTTCGTAATGCTCTGCAGCGGCGCGACGTTGCCGGTTGCGCCCGGCGCATACACCGTCACCAGACCGGGAACGCCCGGCACGCTGAAGTTGGTCACGAACAGATTGCCGCCGGCGCCCATGACGAGGCCCTGCGGTACGGCAAGCCCCGTGCTCGATCCGGCGATGGTGATCGTGGGCGCAACGTTGCCCGCGGCGGCGGCGGCATATTCCGTGACGCTGTTCCCGTTGGCGTTCGCAACGTACATGTTGCCGCTCACATCGAGCGCAATGCCGCTCGGCACGTTGAGGCCGGTTGCCGAGCCGGAGATCGTGCGCAGCGGCGCTGCGTTGCCGCTTGCGTTCGCTGCAAACACCGTAATCGCGCCCGTCGTGTTCACGACGTAGATATTGCCTGCGGCGTCGACCGCAACGCCGGCCGGCGTACTCAGGCCCGTCGCCGCACCGGCAATCGTTACTACCGGGGCCACGTTGCCGTTCGCGCCCGGCGGGAAGATCGTGATAGAATTTGCCGTCGTGTTGGTGACGATCAACCGGCCCGCTCCGTCGATCGCGACGCCGCGCGGACCACCCAGGCCCGTCGACGCGCCCGTGATCTGCAACATCGGCGTAAGGTTACCGGCAAGTGCCGGTGGAAAGACGAGAACGCCATTGACGCTGCCGTTCGCAACGTAGATGTTGCCGGCCGGATCGCGCGCGATTCCCGCCGCTCCCGAGAGCGACGTGCTCGGTCCGGAGATCGTCGACGACGGATTGACGGGCCCCGTCTGCGACTGCGGGATCTGCGCGATGATGAAACCGCCGTCGGTCACGTAGACGAACGGACCACCGGTCGTCGGCGGAACGAACGTCGACCGCGTGGGCGGCGTGCTGTTTCCGCCGCCGCATCCGGCTAGCGCGACAACGGCGCAGAGAACAACGGCGAAAGACCAACGGCGCATAGTCACCTCGCGGAACATTTTCAGCAGGCTCGGCGGCCGTACCTCGCCTATAGATTAGAGATGAGTGAATTGCCGCGCCTCAATTCCATTATTGCCGCCCTCGAGTCGGGTCAAACGGCATTCACGACGTTTGCGCAAGCCGACCGCGAGACGGCGATCGCGATGAGCACCGCAAAGTACGACGGCGTCGTCTTCGAGATGGAACATAATCCGTGGGACATCGGCGCGTTGCGCGACGGTCTTCAGTATTTGCTCAACCGCGGCCAGATCGCGCGTTCGGGTTCGATCGCACCGGCCGTTACGCCGCTGGTCCGGATTCCGCCCAACGGTTCAGAGAAATCGCAGGTCTACGCAAAACAAGCGCTCGATCTCGGCGCCTACGGCATCATTTGGCCGCACATCTCGACGGTCGACGAAGCCTATAACGCCGTCGCGGCCTGCCGCTATCCGCGTCTCGCCGGACAGCCGCGCTACGAACCGGCCGGCATCCGCGGCGACGGACCGTCGGCGGCGCTGCGCTACTGGGGTGTGACGCAAGAGCAGTACTACGAACGCGCCGACGTGTGGCCGCTCGATCCCAGAGGCGAGATCTTCGTGATCCTGATGATGGAAGACACGCGCGGCATCGAAAATCTCAGCGACATCCTGACGAAGGTACCCGGCATCGGCGCGATCCTCATCGGCGAGGGCGATCTCTCGCAAGAGCTCGGCCATCCGCGCGACTACGACCACCCGTTGGTGGTGGAGTGGATGAACCGCGTCGTGACGACGTGCAAGGTGCACAACGTCCCCGTGGGACACCCGCACGTCGATACGAAGAACGTCGAGCGCATCGTGAGCCAGGGGTATCGCTTTCTCATGGCCGCGCCCGTACGCAGTTACGCCGCGCTCGATGCGGGCCGCAAACTTACCGGCCGATGAGCCTGCACGGCGTCCGCGCCCTGGTGTTCGACGTGTTCGGCACCGTGGTGGATTGGCGCAGCGGCGTCGCGCGCGAGGCCGCACCGTTTCTCGCCCGGCACGCAACGGGCGCGGTGGATCCGGCGGCGTTTGCGGATGCCTGGCGCAAGCGTTACCAGCCGGCGATGGAGGAAGTGCGCAGCGGCCGGCGGCCGTTCACGCGCCTCGACGTGCTGCATCGCGAGAACCTCGACGGCGTGTTGCCGGAGTTCGGGATCGACCCGGTAACCGTGCCTGCCGCAGAACTCGACGAACTCAACTTGGCGTGGCACCGGCTCGATCCGTGGCCCGACGCCGTCGCCGGCTTGACGCGCTTGAAGACGCGCTACATCATCGCGCCGCTTTCTAACGGCAACATCATCCTGATGGTCGACATGGCGAAGCGCGCCGGCCTGCCGTGGGATGCGATTCTGGGCGCGGAGGTCGCGCAAGCCTACAAGACCTCACCCGAGGCGTATCTGCGCACCGCCGACATCCTGGCGATGCGTCCGGCCGAAGTGTGCCTCGTCGCCGCACACAATAACGATCTCGCCGCAGCCCGCAAATGCGGACTGCAAACGGCGTTCGTGTACCGGCCGCTCGAGAGCGGACCGAACCGCACGCCGCCGCCGGCCGATCAAGCTTGGGACGTAAACGTCAACGACTTCGCCGAACTCGCCGCCGCCTTCGGTACCTAGTCGCACCGCTGTCATCCAGAGCGCAGGTTCGCGCAGCGAACCGGAGTCCAAGGACAGCCACTCAGTAGCGCTTGTTGATCCAGTCGCGGATGTAGTCCATCAGGTTTTTCATCACGTTCGAATACTGACCGGGCGTGGTCTCGCACGCCGTGCACGGCGTGAAGAAATGCGTCGAACCTTCGATCACGACGAAATCCTTGTCCTTGGTTGACGCCAGATCGTATTCGCGTTCCACGTCGCGCACGAAGTAGTGCGCGCCCATCGCCGCAAACATCTCGGGCACGGCGATCGATTGCACGGCGCAGGTCGTCGAGTTGTTGCTCGAACAGTCGTCGATGCCGTCGAGGGCGTTGGTGGAACGCACCGCGTTCGCACTGAGGAACGAGCGGATGCTCAAGATCTTGGTGCCGTTATCGAACGTTAGGTGCAATTGCTTGAGCTTCGGATCCGGCACGTAGAGGCTATGCACCACTTGCGTCACGATCGAGCCGTCGTTGCGCAGCAGCTTCTCCGGCCGAACCGTACTCATCACGCCGGCGATCGACGGGTCGAGCATGAAGATACCGGCCGCGGCGCCGGGGCCTGAGCCCGGGTTACCGCCGCGCGGGATCACGATGATGTCGTCGTCGGGGTACCCGTACGAGCCGCTCTTCATCGCCTGTAGTTTGGCCAGCGACCGGTCGATGAGATCGTTCATGCGCTTCGATTGCGCGGCGAAGTAGCGGCGCTGGAAATCGGGGCTGTAATGCGAGAGGCCGTTCGGATTATAGCCGTTCTTCGGATCGAACGGATCGAGCGCGGGATCGAAGCCCGCGTCCGGCGGATCTTTTTCGTTCAACACGGCGGGGTTGAGGCCGCGCAGCACGTTGACCGGATTGCCGGGATGCGAGTCGGCGAACACGATGCCGTCGGCCGGCGGCAAATTCGCCAGCGCATCCGTGCACTTCACCAGCCGCTTGGGGTTCGTGCAGTAGGCGACACCGTTCTCGGCCACGGCTTGGTAGAAGCTCACCGTCGGACCGCCGCCGCTGTGTCCGAACAGCAGCACTTTGGTGATGCCCGGCTGTTTGCGCAGAAACGTGACCGCCGCTTTGACGTCGAGCGCGACGTCTTCGAAGCGTACCAGACCCTCGTTGTTGGTGAAGCGCGTATTGACGCAGAGTGCCATGAAGCCGCGCTGCGCGAACTGCGAACACGCCGGATGGCGCATGTAGTCGGCCGTGCGGTGAATGAGGATCAGCGCGACGTGCGGCGCGGGACCGCTATCGGGCTTGTAGAGCGCCGCGTCGGCCGGCCCGAGGGTGACGAACGCCGGCGCCGATTGCGCTCCGGCCCACGCCGTCGCGAGCCCGAAGAACAGCGCGCAAAACGCGATCGTCCGGCGGAACCATTGCGTTTGGGACGTCGTTGCGTTCATAGTTTAAGAGTTACCACAGAAATGTCAGGCATACTTTCAGCGGTAAGGAGTCCGAAGAACATGGTACTGCAGGCACGCGTTTTCACCGCACTGATGGCCCTAGCTGCCGCGGCCGTTCCGGCCGGCGCGTTCGCACAACAGACGGCACCCGCCGACGCAGCGCCGTCGTATGCAACGGCCGCGCCGCCGAGCTATGGGGCAGCCGATGAGACGATCCACGGCCGCATCGCAACGTTCGACGGCGCCTACAGCCTGCAGGTCCGCGACGACCGCGGCTTCATGGATAACGTCCAGCTCCAGCCCGGCACGGTCATCAACCCGACCGGCCTGCGGCTCGCGGCCGGGATGTCCGTGACGATTCATGGCGTCAATCGCGGCACGGTGTTCGGCGCCAATGAGATCGACACGCCCTACCAGTCATATGGTGCTGACTACGGTGCGGTGCCGCTCTATCCGTACGGCGCGTATCCGTATCCCGTCTATCCGTATCCGTATCCGGTCTACGGATATCCGTACTACGGGCCGAGCCTATCGATCGGGATCGGCTTCGGCCGCTTTCACCACTTCCGCTAAACGGGGTTTAGCCGCCGGGGCGGCGGCCGAACGTGCGCGGATGATCGGCTAGCGCGAGCGACCGCACCGCCATCGCGAGGTTGCTCGCGAGCCGTCCTTGGCGCATCGCCTCATCGGTGTTTCCGCCGAAGGAAGCGCGCGTGCGCGCGATGTCGGCGTCGAGCGCTTTTTGCGCCAGGTCCCGCGTTTCGGCGGTGTTCGCCAGCTTCACGTCGGCCGCGAGTTTGGCCGCATCGAAGCGGCCGCTCATACCGCCCGGTCCGTGATGCATATGTCCGCGCTGCATCGGCATCGGGCCCGTCGCGGCTAGTGCCGGGGGCGAGGGGATATCGCGCGGTGCCGGCAGCGGATGCTCGGCGACCGCCGCGCGCGCGAGCGCGGCGGCGGCCATCGCTTCGCTCGCGGCACCCGCGTCGTGACGTTGCAGGCGCGCGATCGCGCCGCGATAGTGATTTTTCGCGGCGTCGAGATAGCCGGAGGCGCCGCGCGCCTCGGCATCCGCGATCGTGTGATACGCCATGCGCAGGGCGAACGTCGCGCCGCGCTCGGCAAACGCCGCGGGTGCGGACGCCGGCGCCGTTTGGGCGAGGACGGTTCCGGAAAGCGCAAAGACGAGGGCGCTTGAGGTCGCGATAAGTCGCAGCATAGTGGCCCGATTGTGGGCACGGGCGTTGGGAACGCCCTGAGAGTGCGGCGCTATACCGCCGCTAGCGAGAGCCGGTAGCCGCGACGCGAACCGTGAATCGTCGCGCCGGCGCACGCGCACGCGAGTTTCCGCCGCAGCGTGAAAACGTGCGCGTACAGACGGTTCTTGCAGATCGCCGGATCCGCATCGGGCCACAGGGCCGAGATCAGTTCGCGCTGTGGCACCACGGTTTCTGCGCGCAGCAGAAGCGCATGCAGCACTGAGGTTTCGCTTGCGGTCAGCTGCACGACACGGCCGTCGAAGCCCAGCAATTGCAGGTCGGGGTCGAGGTGCAAACCGCCCGCCGCAACGCGTTCGCGGTGCGACTGCGGCGGCGCGACGACGGTGACGAGATTGCCGCTCGCGGTACCCACCGACGCGACGCTGTAGCCGTACGACTCCAACAGCCGGCGCAAACGCAGACCGTGCACGTGGACGTCGAGCGTATCGGTGATCAACAGCGCGCCGATCCGTCGGCGACGACATCGGCAACGTCGTTCGTGCAGGTGCCGAGCGCGGTGCGCGGCCAGCCGTGCGCGGCGGGGCGTGCGTGTATCTGCGCCGTCGGCACGCGCCGGTCGGAGGCCGCCGGTCCGAGTGCGAGCACCGCCGCTGCCAGCGCAAAAGCGCCGATGGTCGCCAGCGCCGGCGCTTGCGATGCGAGCGCGCTGCCAGCAACGCTCGCGACGGTCGCCGGAGTCGCGGGCAATTCTTCGAGCAAGGCGCGAAATTCATGGCCGTAGCGGCGGCGCCAGGCCGGGGCGTGCGCGGCGGTGAGCCACGCCGCGAGCTGCGCGTTCACCGGGCGGCCAACTGCAAGAGCGCGCTCTGATAGCGCGTTAGTTCGGCCAGCCGTTCCTCGAACGCGAGCCGGCCGGCTTCGGTGATGCGGTACGGACGTCGGCCGCGCTCTTCCACATCGAGCGGCTCGATGAAGCCTTGGCTCTCAAGGCGCGCGATCGCGCCGTAGAGCGTGCCGGGCCCGAGGCGCCGGCCGGCCTGTTCGGCGACGTCGCGGATGATCGCGTAACCGTGCTTCGACCCCGGCGCGAGCGCCGCGAGCACCAGGAGCGCCGGCTCGGAGAGACGTCCTAAGCCCAGGTCGCCGCGTTTCGCCATATTACGTTCCACGTAATATACCGTAGCACGTACGGTGCCGACGGAGCAACCGCTCCGGCAAAGGGGTGTCTAGAGATGCCCCGCAGCGAGCCATGCCAGCATTACTCCGGCGATGGCCGCATTGTTTCTCTCGATTGCCACGTAGACCGGTTCACCATCAGCGCGGATCGCCGCCCGGTTTGCTCACCGCAACCCAGTTATTTTGCGAGCCGTCCCAGCGGGCGACGAACATCTGGCTGATGTCGAGGCCGCGCTGGGGGCTAGTCTTGAAGTTATAGCGGCCCGACGCGCCGGCGAAATTACTGATGCCGTTGAGGTAGTCGCGAATTTTCTGAGCGCCGGCGTTCGGCCCGAGCGCGCGCAGCGCGGTGACCACGAGCAGCGCCGGATCGTAGGCCACGCTCTCGATGTACTGGGGCTGCACGCCGGTGTCGCGCAGCGCTTGGAAGTAGACGTTGGTCGCGGCTTTAACGGCCGGGTCGGTGATGCCGTCCGGAACGACGCACGCGACCGCCGGGAAGTAGAGATCCTTCGGCAAGAAGTCGTGGTATTGCGTCATTTGTCCGTACGTCAGGTTCCCGGCGTTGGTATACACCGGAATCTGTAAGCCCGAGTCGTTGACCGCGCGCAGGATCGTGGCGAAGGGGGTGCCGGTGGTCCAGGCGATCAGCACTTGCGGGTTCGTCGCCTTGATGCGTTCGATCTGCGCCTGCACGCTGAGATCGGTGACGTTGAAGTGTTCGTGCGCGACCTCGCTCACGCCACGGTTCATCGGCACTTGCATTGCACCGGCGATCGTCGTGTCGGCGTCTTGACCGCTCGCGTCGGTCGACGTGATGATCGCGATGCGGTTCAGTCCGCGCGCGCGGAAGTAGTGGATCGAAGCGGCGAGCTGATCGTTGGTCGACGGATCGGCCGAGAACACGTAACTGCCCGCTTCGGGATGCACCGCCGGCGTGAGGCAATAGAGCAGCGGGCCGTCTTTGAGCATCGCCTTCATCGCATTGCACTCGGCAACGAGGGCAGCGCCGAGCACGACGGGCACTTTCTTGTCGATCAACGCGCTGAAGAGCTGCACGCTCGTCTGCGGATTCGACTGATCGTCTTGCACGATGAACTTCAGCGGACGTCCGCCGATGCCGCCGTGCTTGTTGACGTAGGTCTCGAGTGCGGTGAACGCCGCGGAGTAGCCCTTCCCGATAAAGGCGGCGCCGCCGGTCATCGGTACGATCGCGTTGATCTCCACCGGATCGTCGGCACCCCGAGCCGCAAACGGCGTCAGGAGAAGAACCGCCGCAGCGACGGTGGTAAAGACTCGGCGAATCGCGCTCATGGAAAGCCTCCGGCGGGTTGGTGGCGGATTGGCTCCCGGCGGTGAGGGCGCCTTTGGACGGCGGTTACGGCAGCGCGATCACGTCTGCGTGCGGGGGCCCGAGCAGCAGTGCGACCGCCGCTGCGCGCAGCGTCAGCGCGCGTTGCTGGTTGATCGAGCCTTTGTCGGTGATCTCTCCTTCGCCACGATTCGGCGCATCGTCGAGCAACAGCGCGCGCGTGACGCGCGTCGAGCCGCCCGCGGCGTTCGCATTGTGCGCTGCAAACGCGCTGCGTATGCGCTCGCGTACCGCGGGATGTCGCGCGAGCGCCGCGCGATCGGCCTCGGGCAGACCGGCAGCGTTGCGGGCGTGATCGAGAGCGAAGAAAACGAGTACTCCGATCGCATCGGTATCGTGACCGGCGACGATCACGTCCTCGATCAACGGCGCGGCCGCGTCGCTCAGCGCGAGGCGCAGCGAACCAACGTTCACCCAAGTGCCGGATGAGAGCTTGAAGTTCTCCGCGATGCGGCCGCGAAAATCGATGCCGCGCGCCGGGTCGGCCGGATCGCGCAGCGCAACGGCGTCGCCCGTGCGGTAGAACCCCTCCTCGTCGAATGCGGCGGCGGTGGCGGCGGCGTTGCGCCAGTAACCGGGCGTAACGTTCGGTCCTTGCACGCAAATCTCGTAGCGGCCGCCGTCGGGCGCGAGTTTGATCGCAACGCCCGGCATCGGCACGCCGATCGAATCGTGCGCCGGGAGCGGCGAACCCCAGCAGCCGGTGGCGAGCGGCGCCGTTTCGGTGGTGCCCCAGCTCGAAATGATCGCGACGTTCCGATCCGCCGCATACGTCGCGGTGAGTGCCTCGAGGCGCGCACGCGTCGCGTCGGGGAGCGCGGCGCCCGCATTGCACAAGAGCCGCACGCGCGAGAAGAACGTGGTGGCGAGCGCCGCATCGCGTTCGAGCGCATCGAGCAACAGTGCGAACCCGCGCGGCACGTTGTAGTACGACGTCGGCGCGATCTCGCGCAGATTGGCCAGCGTCGTCGCGAACAATCCGGGCACGGGTTTACCGGCATCGACGTAGTACGCCCCGCCGTTACGTAGCGCAATGCCGAAGTTATGGCTGCCGCCGAAACAGTGGCTCCACGGCAGCCAATCGACGAGGACCGGATCGATCGTGGTCTGCGGCCACGCTTGCGCGATCATCGATTGGTTCGACGAGAGCATCAGATTGGTCGTCAGCACCCCCTTCGGCGTTCCCGTCGAGCCCGACGTGAAGAGCACTTTGGCAACCGTGCCGGCATTGACGCTTGCGAACGCCGCGTCGGCCCGCGCGACGTCAGCGCCGTGCAGTTCAACGATGCTGGTGAACACCGGCAACGTCGAACCGCTCGCGCGAACGCGCGCCGCGATGCCGTCATCACCGGCATAGATCAACGCGGGATCCAGCACGTCGAGCAACGCGCGCAATCGCTGCGGATCGGCGTCGCCGCGCGCGTAGCCGGTCGAGAGCGGCGAGACCGGCACGCCGCAATACATCGCGGCGTGCGCGACGATCGCATGATCGATGCCGTTATCGGCGAGCACCGCAACGGGCCGCTCCGCCGTCGCGCCGAGCGCGAGGATCCCCGCTGCGGTCGCGCGCACGCGCAGCAGGGCGTCGCCGTATGTCAGCGTGCGCCAACCGGCGCCGTCGCGTTCGGCGACGAACGTTGCGTGCGGCCGTTCGGCCGCCCAGCGCACGAGATCGTCGAGGACGCGTTCGGGAACGAAGGCCAGCGATGCGTCCGATGTGAGGACGATCGGCGCGAGTGCGTTCGTCATACCGGCGGCGGAACGGCCGCGCGTAACCCCGCCAGGCTCTCGTCGACCGAACGTCCGGCCGTCGGCACTTCCACGTCGGCGCGGCGATAGAGCGCGTCGCGTCCGGCGAGGATGCGTTCGAGATCGTTCATCGCTTCGCGATTACCGGCCATCGGCCGCGTATCGCCCTGCGCGATCACGCGAGACATGTGTTCGCCCGGTGACGCGCTGATCCACACGGTGAAACACGCCGCGAGCAAACGTTCGAACGTGGGCGCTTCGGAAACGATGCTGCCGCCGGTGGCCAGCACGAACCGCGGTTCGGTGTCGAGCAGCCGCTCGAGACACGCGCGTTCGTGGCGGCGATACCCCGCTTGACCGTAAAATTCGAAGATCGTCGAAAGGTTTA
>Ga0182016_10000366_pt1 | contig 56409 bp, 47 predicted proteins | sample 712S2MmetaG_FD_120491 | JGI IMG/M metagenome (GOLD analysis project Ga0182016, IMG submission 120491) | Permafrost microbial communities from Stordalen Mire, Sweden - 712S2M metaG | ecosystem: Environmental > Terrestrial > Soil > Wetlands > Permafrost | place: Sweden: Stordalen | collected...
CACGCTCTTTCTGATCGGCTCGTGCCTGTGTCGATTTCCGAGCTTGGACTGAAACAGCATGCGGAGCTTGCGAGCGTGCATCGGATTCGACCATCTCGATGTGGTAGCGCCGCTGGTGGCTTTTGCCCCGGATAAGGAATCGGCAGTCTCTCACAAGCCGGTGATCATATCGGCCAAGCAACCGCGACAGCTTCACCCGGTTGGCGTTTGCCACTTCCGTTCTCGCATCGCCAACAATTCCATCGAAGCACCCGTTGGCCTGACATAAATCGACCACCTGGGCAAACGTATACTCGTTGTCCGACTGCATCACCTCAACAAGCCGGCGCATGGCCTCGCCGTCCTCGTCGGCTGAGATGGCGACGTTCGCGGTATCTAGTGGACACGCGAAACCGGCAGCTTCAACAATACCTCCGATCATCTTTGCCCATTTTGGAAAAGCCGAATGCGATCGGCTCGGTGATTGTTGACCTCGCCTATGCCAGTGGCGCACTAATGACCAACACGCGGCCAGAACCTTCGGGCGCAACGCCATCAAAGTAGGTACGTCGAGCGGGCGGCCAAATTGACGATCTTCGGCGCGCTCCGCTTCAAGGTGAAGTTCGATAACCAAGCTGCGACGGCGCATATCAGGGCTGACAGTACAACCGTTCGCAGTCACAAACACCGTGGCGATATTCTGGCCGGTGAATGTCTGGCTGACGCCAAGCAAGCGGTCGCACCAGGTCGGCGACGAAATGAAAGCCTCCAACGCCGCCGACGACAGCTTGGACTTTTGGTTGTCGAACAGTATGACCGGCCTTGCCTCCCGCACGGCAGCGGTCAGCGCCTTCCGCATTTCGTTGTCGTCGTCGGACTTGACTCCGGTGGGCAGTCGACCAATGACTGGCACAACAGCGCAGGAAACAAGAGTACTCGCGCCGGCACCTTCGGCATTCTTGGTCACGATGAAGCAGGGTCGCAATGCGCCTTCGGGTAACATGTGGGCAGCATACAGACCAATCAGGGCTGCAACGGCTACGGCTTTACTACGTTCACCATCCGCAAAGCAGAATTCACTGAGCAGATCGTTGACTGTCTCGACGGCTACGGCCAGCGGCACGTCTTCCGGGTATGTCACATTACCGATAGTCAGCGTTTTCGATGCTAGGTCGTAACCGTTTGGTAGCAATTCGAGTTTACCGTCGTTCCGAAATACCGGAAGTCGGCACAAATTCAACCGGCTCACGTGGCGCAATCTCTCCGTGAATTGCTGGGATGCCATGATCCCCCGCGCTTCGTCGTCGCGCATCGTCACGTTAACCTCGTAGAGATCGTGGTTGGACGTGCGTTGTCGGTAGCAGACAACATGTTTCTCAACCAGTGTCCTAAAGGTTTGAGGACTGACCACTTGCAACTCGCCGTCAACAAGCAAGACGATTTCATCACTACGAATAAACAAAGATTTGTCGGCGAGATGTTGGCCGAGGGCGGCCGCGGTCTCCGACAAAAGCCAGTTGTCGCCTGGAAGCCTGACCTTCGGGCGCGTATCGTTGAGCGCGGCCTGCATCTCATCACCAGTTGGAGCGGTTTTGTTCCATCGTTGCGGGGAATAAACTTCGCCCTGGCACGCAAGGCCAAGCGTGGTTCGCTGGTAGTCAGGCCGTGCTGTCCACTTCTCCCGCTGGCCCAGCGCACTCTTAGCAAAAAGTCGCCGCACAGTTTCCTGGTTGCCGGTCCAAAACCAAAGAATTGAACACAGCGCGACGTCAGCTTCCGATTGGGAGCCGCTGCCGCTCAAGTCGCCTTCCCACAGTGCGCGAAACTTCGAGCCGTTGCGTGCTTCACTGGCCCGGCGGATTATTTCCGCGTCGGTCAATTCCGTCAATTCGACCAGGGCGTGTTGCATCGGCTTGACGAAGGTGGCCGGGTTTTTCGGACTAAAGATGGCCCGGTAAAAATCCTCAACAATTGACTGTCGCTCCTCGACATTGGCGGAGAATTGCAGCAACCTGTTCCCAGTGAGTGTAAAGTACCTGCGCTCTTGGTAAATTTCCACGCCTAGCTTCGCATCCCGCCGTCCGCTCTTGCCGTCCAGGTTGAGCCGTGCCTTCAACCAAGCTTTCACACCCCGACCACTTGGCGAAATTTCGCTGTAGCTGTCGAGCCGAGGCAACCACTCAGCGGCGACGTGGCCAGGGATAATGGTCCCGTGATAGTCGAGGCAGTCGTCGAAGTCTACGCCGATCATGCCATCGGCCGGGTCAAACATCCGACCGACGCCTTGCAGCTTCTCCCAGTGCGTTTCATGAAACGCCACGGCCTCGGGGAGCGTGCTCCATGTCGTAGGGTTGTCTGACTCGGCTTCGTTGCCGGTGTGTGAGTTAACGGGGATCTTCGTGGGCTTCCCGTTCCGGCTTTCTTCGCGCCAGCAGACAAACCGCTTGCCTTCCTGCAATGCTCTCGGCACGTTCGCCAATTGCTCGGCTGTCGTTGCTACGCCCGTTAAAGATCCCGATGGCATTTTCGCAACTATTCGTCAGATCGCAGTTGTTCTCTACAATGCTTGCCGCACGAGGTCTTCCGGCATCAATGCGCCTCTGCAGTTACCGTTTGGGATGCCAGCCCGACTCTCTTTTATCTTCTGAGAAATCCACCCTTCAATTTCTGCCTCAACCCAACCAACCGCCCGCGCTCCGAGAGATACCGGGCGCGGAAATGAGCCGTCTGCTACGTGCAGATAGATTGTGCTGCGGGAAAGTCCAGTCCGGGCCTTTACTGTCGGTAGCCTAAGGATCACATTCGACATACTCGAACCTCTCTAGCGGGTATCGAGCAGAATGGTACCCGGCACTTGCTCACCGGAATAGGCATGAAAGTGAAGTAGCTTTCATCCCCCAACCGTCGCGGCCGATTTGAGCCCGAAAGCAACTCGAGACTTAGTTTTGGTCAGGTAGTTGAGTTTTCGCTAAGGCTTTATTGGACTGGTGTTTGGCGCTGCGGCGATGCTTCACTTCTGCCCTTTCCGCCGCATCGGAATAAGCCAAGGCGCGTAGGCGAGCTTGGGGAAAGTCACCAGGTAGTGAAATCAGGGCCTCTGCCAACGGCCTGACCGTTTTGCGGATTTTCTCTCGGTCAACCTGTCCCTGCGGCCCGAGCGCTTTTGCCAGGACACTATCTGGAATTCTGCTCTCTCCCATAGAAGGAGGTCCACGCACGGCAAGAGGCCAGTCGCTCCCCACTTGCCCAAGTCTGGCGATTGCTTGCTGGCTTCCTCTGGTCTTCTACCCTCACGTCGTCGCAATCGCTGGAGGTGGATTTCGAAATGCTGCTTTAAGACTTTATTCGGCAAAATTCACGACAGAAACGATTGCTAAAGGCGACTCATCCGTCACGAGTTCATGGTAGAGCTTGGCCTCTACGGGCGTAAAACCCAGTCTGACTGCAAGATCGATATTGTAGAGATCGGATCGAGTCATGGATCGAACCGCGGCAACGGGAGTCTCGTAGCACCAGGAAAAGGCTACGTGATCGAAGGGTGGAGAATTGAAAGCGGCGAACGGGTTTGACCTTAAGGTTTGGAGCGCCTTCAAAATTGGGCCATCCCACTCCGTGAGGTACGGCTTGGGGGATCGCATTACGCAAAGATGATCGAAACAGGTGGATCTAATTGCAATTTGAAAGTTCCAGCCTTCCGCGTCGAGTACAGCCGCGCGTTCATATTTCATCAGGTCGAACCATTCCGGCAAGACCTTCAGGTGGCGTCGCTTAGACGTGGGTGTCACTCAAATTCCGTGGTATTCCTCTTCGCATGTTGTTTTGCAGAACACCGTTTATCATGAAGCGCTCTTCAATTGCAAACTCTGCAACGTAGTCTACCCAGATGTGGAAGGATCTCGTGCCTTTGTTCAGCACTTCGGCCCGCTGTGACGATTTTGGAGCGAATCGCCACCGTGGCAAAGGTGCCCGAGGAATATATGTCTCCTGTATGTCTCCAGAAAGGCCGTGTCGCCTTATACCGCAATGAACATTGGCGATTACTGACATTTGCAGCTTCTGTATCGGAAAGTAACGGAACTCGTTGACAAGCGGAAGAATCCTTGAGTAGTGTTTTGTTCTTGCTAAGCGATTAGATAAAGCGGACTCGCTAACTCATCCAGGGGCTTAATTTGGAAGGGAAAATGAATCCAACAGGATCGACGCGACGCAACTTCCTCAAAGCGGCAGGAGTGGGTGCCGCGGCGATGGCGAACGCCGCAGCTTCTCCGGGGAAGGCTTTGCTGAACGCGTCGGCATTGGCTGAACCGGCGGGCGGCGCTTCGCAGGTCTGGGTCACCGACGACGACCGGCGCCTCAGCCAAGTTGCACCCGCGGGTTGGAGCGATGCGGGCGTCGCGATAGCGCAGGATTCGATCGCGGTAGATCCCGGGAAGAAGTTTCAGCCGGTGCTGGGCTTTGGCGCCGCTCTGACGGACGGATCTTGTCTTTTGTTCAGTGAACTTGCGCCCGCGGCGCGCCAAGATTTATTTCACAAGCTATTCCATCCCTCGGAAATGGGGTTGAATGTCTGTCGCACTTGCATTGGATCCTCCGACCATTCGGCTTCGGTCTACAGCTTTGACGAAGGCACTCCCGATCCGGAACTGAAGCGGTTTTCAATTGAACATGACCGCGCCTATATTTTGCCGATATTGCGCCAGGCGCGGACAGTAAATCCTGATCTGTTTTTGTTTTCGACGCCATGGAGTCCGCCGGGTTGGATGAAAGACAACGGGTCGATGCTCGGCGGTTGCATGCGCCATACCTACATGCCGTCGTATGCGAATTACCTCGTGAAATTTCTGCAGAGTTACGCCGCGGAGGGCGTTCCCGTGCAGGCCATCACTGTGCAGAACGAAGTGGACGCCGATCAGCAGGGACTGATGCCACAGTGCTTCTGGCCCCAGGATTACGAAGCGGATTTCGTCGCGCTCCATCTGGGACCGCAATTTGAGCGTAGCAACGTAAATGCCAGAATTTGGATCATCGATCACAACTACAATTTGTGGGGACGCGCCATCGCGGAACTGGAAACGCCCGGCGTCCGCAAGTATACGAACGCGGTGGCCTGGCACGGCTATAGCGGCAAGCCGGAGTGGATGCAGCGCGTGCAGGCAGTTTTTCCCGACATTGAGATGTATTGGACGGAGGGCAGCCCGGATTACAGCGATCCGGAATACTTAAAATGCTGGGCGTCGTGGGCGCAGAACTTTACTTCCATTTTGCAAAACGGCTGCCGTTCGATTACCGGATGGTGCTTTGCCACGAATGAACACGGCGGACCCAATGTGGGGCCCTATCCGTTGGGAGGGCTGGTGACGATCGATTCGAAAACGAAAGAGACCTACCACAGCGGGCAGTATTGGGCGCTCGGGCATTTTTCGCGATTCATACGGCGGGGCGCGATGCGCATTGAGTCGCAGAGTTCGGCTGCAGGGCTCTTCCAATGTGCCTTTGAAAATCCCGATGGATCTGTCGTTGTGGTGATCACAAATCCCGGGCATCCGCGGAGCTGTGCCATTCGGCTCAAGAACAAGACGGCGCGCCTGTCGCTATCAGGAAACTCGGTAACTACACTGACTTATAGCGACTCCAGCCGGACATAAATTCGACTCGATACGAGCAATGAAATCCGTGAAACATTGGAGCGGCGATTGGCAAAGCAATTAACTCGGCGTGGTTTTTTCGGGATGCGCGATGCGGGAACGGCCGTGCAGGCGAGCAGCATGACGGCGGCCGAGACGTCAGGCTTCTCGGGCGCGCTAAAGAACTATGCTCCAGCGACGCTGCAAGTCTGGATCACAGACGGAAACCGCCGGATTGCTGCGGCCGCCGTGGTCGATTGGACGAAGACCGACAGTTCGGCGGGGGTGTTTTCGATCACTCTCAATCCGCAGAAAAAGTATCAGGAAATTCTAGGGTTTGGTGGAGCGTTCTCCGACGCATCCTGTTTCATGTTCAACCAGCTTTCGGCGAGGGCGCGAGCCGAGTTGTTTCACAGGCTGTTTGATCCGTCAGAAATGGGTCTGAATGTTTGCCGGACGTGTATCGGTTCGGCGGACTCGGCAACTGAGGTCTATAGCTACGACGAAGGCGGGTTAGATCCAGACCTGAACCGGTTTTCGATCGATCGTGATCGCAGATATATTTTGCCGGCGCTGCGCGAGGCGCGTGGCGTGAATCCCGATCTGTTTCTCGTTGCGTCCCCGTGGAGTCCGCCCGCCTGGATGAAGTCGAACAATTCTCTGCTCGGCGGATGCATGCGGCACACTTACATGCCCTCGTACGCGAACTACTTTCTGAAATTTTTGCGTGGGTACGAAGCCGAAGGCGTCTCGGTGCAGGCGGTGACCATCCAAAACGAAGTGGATGCCGATCAGGATGGAACGATGCCGGCCTGCGCGTGGCCCCAGGATTACGAGGCCGATTTCCTAACCATGCATCTGGGACCGCTCTTGGAACGCAGCGGAGTTAAGACGAAGATCTGGATCATCGATCACAACTACAACCTCTGGGGCCGCGCGATCGGCGAACTGGAAACGCCGGACGTCCTGAAATACACGAATGCGATTGCCTGGCACGGCTATAACGGCAAGCCGGAGTGGATCAACCGCGTGCAGGATGCGTTTCCCGATGTCGAAATGTATTGGACCGAAGGCGGACCCGATTACACCGCGCCGGACTACCAGACTGAGTGGACGAACTGGGGAAAAACATTTGCAGGGATTTTGCGGAACTGCTGCCGCTCGATTACGGTGTGGAATTTAGCTACGAACGAACACGGCAGACCCTACGTGGGTGCGGGCGCTACGGGAGTTGGTGGCGCGATGATTATCGATTCCCAGACGAAAGCAATTTCCTACAGCGGCATGTTTTGGGCCTTGGGACACTATTCGAAGTTTGTGCGGCGAGGCGCGCGAAGGATCGACTCGGAGAGTCCAGCCGAGCAACTGGATCACTGTGCTTTTGAGAATCCTGACGGATCGCTCGTTGCCGTCATTACAAACTCGGGCGCCGCGCGGACTTGTCGTCTTCGATTGGGCGACAAATCAGCAGCCGTCGCGTTGCCGGAAAATTCCATGACCACTCTGTGCTGCGCCATCGCCCAAGGCTAATAAACGTCTTTAGTAAATAGCGTTTTCGGAGCGGCTGCTGTGCATCTGCCCGGCATCCACCGAGATCGTATAGGACTGTCCGCCGTCGCCCGTCCACTGCTGCACGTAGAAGTGGGATCCCGAGGGCGCGCGGTAAGCTGCCACGTTGCGTAGAGTCAGCGGCTGGCCCGCCTTGCATAATTCGGGCGCTTCGGTGACTTCCAGGAAATAAACGCCGAGTCCCGTGCCCACGATTTTGCCCTGCCCGTTCGGTTCCAACAGCAGAGCGGACGCTTGGTCGATGGCAATTTCACGCGGCGCTTTCGACCATCCATCGGCTGTGATACGAGCCAGGAATCCGAGGCTTCGGCCCATGCGGTCGCGTTTGGCGAAATGGCTGTCGGTAAGGATGTTTTCCAGGCCAGGAATTTTCAGAAAATCACGGATCACCGTGACGCGTCTGTTGTAGGGGTCGGAAAGAACCTCGCGCGATGCAAGATCGGCGTCGTCCGGTTTGTCTTCCAGGCAGGCGTAGACAAATTCGCCGAGCACGGCGAGTCCGGCGCTGGTTCCTCCGATGGGCTTCCCCGCAACCACATGCGCGTTGATGGATTCCTGGACAGGAGTGCCCTTCCAAAAATTCACGTAGCGCGACTGATCGCCTCCCGCGATGAAGATTGCTTCCGCGTGGCGAATGATCTCAGCCACACGCGGCTCCTGCGCCGCCTGCCGACTGGGAATGACCAGAGTCGCTATTGAGTTGGCTTTGCACAATCCGTTCACGTAGGGGTTGTACTCGTCGTTGCCGCGTGCCCGCAGGATAAGGAAGTCGCCGCCATTCGCTTTGCCACAGAGCCAGCGGAACGCCTCATCGAGATCGTCGCCTCCACCCATCATCGCGACTCCGCCTTCGGGGCGCGTCTGCGCGTCTTGTGGGTTGCCCAGCCGCTTGTATTGGTACGAAGCAGCAGAAGCAAGGCTAGTACAGACTCCGAAAAGCAGAAGGCTCAGAACGAGAACTATCAGAACCATGGAACGTTCCGGTTTCATAGTGCACGACTATATCCCAACCAGGTTCACATCTGATTGGGGAGTTGGTGACGGATCGTTCGCTCCCTTGCGCCGTGTTCTCTTTTTTGTTTAAAGAGGCTATTCTGCCGATCATGAAAATTGTCGCCAGTTTTTGGCATTTCGCCGTTGTCGCGTGCGTTTCTGTCGCAGCAACGGCTCAGATATCGACCGCCGTCCCATTCGCGGCTCAAACCTCAGAACAAACTGCAGAACAGCCCGACATAGTCGACGCCTACGTGCGTGCGGAAATGACGAAGCAGAAAGTTCCAGGGCTCGCTTTGCTGGTTTCGCGCGCAGGCCGTGTCGTGCGAGCGCAGGGATACGGCATGGCGAACGTGGAACTGCTCGTTCCTGTCAAGCCGGAAACAATTTTTCAATCCGGATCGGTGGGTAAGCAGTTCACCGCAACCGCAGTCTTGATGCTGGTCGAAGAAGGCAAGATCGGGCTGGAAGATCCGCTGACGAAGTACTTTCCCGATGCGCCCCCTGCGTGGCACCAGGTCACCATTCGTGAACTGCTGAGTCATACAGCGGGATTCACCGATTACCCCAAGAGTTTCGATATGAGGCGCGACTACACCGAGGCGGAACAACTGAAAATGGTTGAGAGCGTGCCTCTGGCATTTTCCCCTGGCACCAGTTGGAGCTACAGCAATCTAGGCTACCTGACGTTGGGCCTCGTGATTCATAAAGTGACGGGCGAGTTTTATGGAGACTTTTTGCAACAGCGAATCTTCGGCCCACTCGGGATGAGCACTACCCGCATTATCAGCGAAGCCGACATTGTGCCCAATCGTTCCGCAGGATACCGGCTGGTTAAAGGGGAACTGAAGAACCAGGAGTGGGTTTCTCCTACCGTGAATACCACGGCGGATGGCAGTTTGTATTTTTCGATCCTCGACCTTGCCAAATGGGACGCAGCGCTCTACACCGAGAAGTTGCTGAAACGATCGAGCTTGGAGCAGATGTGGACCGTGACGAGATTGACAAGTGGGAAGCCCAACTCTGGAGAGTACGGCTTCGGTTGGTTTATTGGATCCAAGAAAGGGCACCGGCTGGTTGAGCACGAAGGCGAATGGCAGGGCTTCGAAACGGAAATTTCGCGCTATCTAGACGATCAACTCACCGTCGTCGTTCTGACCAACCTCGACGCCGCGAAACCGGAAACCATCGCTGATCACGTGGCCGAAATGTATTTGTCCGGAAAAGTTAAATAGAAACGGCGCGAACTCTTCCTCCATCATCCGTGTCGCGCTCGCTGATGCCCTAAAAGGATTGTCTGGCGGGCCAATCCCGAATGTGACCCAGAGTTGACTCGAACATTTTCGTTTAGAGACTCCCAAGACTGAGTGTAGACTGGGCGGCAACATAAACGGCGACCGACAGAACCGCGATTCGCCGTCTTCGCCTAATCTCACGATCACGAACCGTCGGCGCAAGTGGGTGCGCGGACAAAGATCGTTTATGAAGAAATTGTTTGTGAGGATCCGCAGCAGAGCGCAACTCCGAGGAGAACGATGAATACGCTAAGAATCGGGCTATCTGCATTCTTCATTTTGTTCCTGATTTCATCCCTGCGTCCGATTCAGGCACAAACGCCGGTGAGGTTGGCGTCGGCCCGTTACGACCTAGCCGACGAAGTCACACTCTCGGCGACCGTATCGAGCGTGATCTCGAGGGCCTCACAAGGCATGACGGTGGGTTCTCACTTGTTGCTCGCGACTCCGAACGGCATCGTCGATGCGAGTTTGGGCAGGTTCGGCTTACGCGGCGCAGGCGCGGTCTCGGTTAGCGCTGGGGAGCACGTTGAGGTGACGGGCGTTATGAGAACGATCAGGGGCCGGTCCGTGTTTCTAGCGCGCAGCGTGAAGGCGAACGGCCACACTTATAGCGTTCGAAACGACCACGGCGTGCTGCTTTCACCACAGGCGCGCCTGCGCACCGGCAACAACACCGGCTTCAACGGGAAGGCGCAATGACGATGACCATGACTAAAAAAATGACAAGGACAATTCCAACGCCCCGCCGAATTCATACCGGCATCCTGGGATTCATCTTTCTGGCCGTGTTTTTGTGGACAAGCTGCAACAGCTCGAACTTTACCGCCCCGACAGAAACGATCGCAGTCGCGAGCGGATCCGCGCAAACGGCAGCGGTTAACACCGCGTTTGCGGCGCCGCTGGTGGCAAAGGTCATGTTAGGTAGCACGCCCTTGAGTGGCGCGTTTGTAACCTTCACCGCTCCTGCGACAGGAGCGAGCGGCACCTTCGACGGTGGAACCACCACCGAAACCGATACGACCGACTCCACCGGTACGGCCACCTCCAGTACATACACCGCCAACGGAATTATCGGCGCTGATACCGTGACCGCCTCCGTCGGCGGAGTGATCTCTACCGTCAATTTCAGCCTCACGAACTCATCCGGCCCGGCAGCGTCCATTACGGCGACGAGCGGATCTCTGCAAGACGCGACCGTCAGCACGGCCTTTGCCGCTCCGTTGGTAGTCACCGTCGTAGATGCGAACCAGTATCCGGTAACCGGCGCTTCGGTCACCTTCACCGCTCCGGCCGCGGGAGCGAGTGGCACATTCGCGAATGGAACCGCCACGGAAACCGACACGACCAACGCCAGCGGCGTTGCTACATCGTCGATCTTCACAGCGGGCGCAACGCCCGGTGCCTACACCGTGACGGCTGCTGTCGCGGGCGTTTCGTCAGCCGCCAATTTCACGCTGACGAATATCACGGGAGCGCTGGTGTCGATCACCGCGACCAGTGGCACTCCGCAAAGTGCGCCTGTCAATACGACGTTTGGCGCGCCGTTGGTTGCAACCGTTTTGGACGGCAACCAGAATCCAATCAGCGGAGTGACGGTGACCTTCGAAGTTCCGTCGGCTGGAGCGAGCGGCACATTCGCTGGCGGGGTCAACACGGCGACGACTAATGCAAGCGGTGTGGCGACATCCGCGTCATTTACCGCCAATGGATCGGCAGGAACGTACACCGTAACCGCAACCGTTGCCTCGGGAGCAGCCCCAGCGAACTTCGTGCTCACCAACAATCCGCTGAATTATGCTTTTTATTTAAGCGGACTGGAGTCGATCGACGCGGGCCCCAATTATTACTCCGTGGCGGGTTCCGTCACGATCGATGGCAATGGCAATGTCCTGGGCGGCGAGCAAGACTACAACGATGGTTTGGGGCTTAACTCGCCCGAACCGTCTCCTGACAACATCTTGCCTGGAGCCGGTGCGTTGGTAGTCGATCCGACAACTGGCCAGGGGACTCTCACGCTTACGACTGACAACAGCAGCCTCGGCCTCAATGGAGTCGAGACGCTAGCCGTCCAGTTTGTCAACACCAGCCACGCGCTGATCATGCAGTTTGACGGCTCGGCAACCTCAGGCGGAAGCATGGACATGCAAACTCTCTCGAGCGCTCTGAACGACGGAAACTATGCGTTTACACTATCGGGCGTCGACGTCAACTATGAATCGAGTGTGTGGGGTGGCGTCTTCTCGATCGCAGGCGGCGGTACGGCCTTATCGGGAACCTTCGATGTGGATGACACTGGAGCCACGACTGCGCCGACGCTCGGAACGGCTTTCACCGGAACCATCACCGCGCCCGACAGCTTCGGTCGAGGGTCGATCACCAGTTCGGCTCTGGGCATTTCGCTCAATTACTACGTCGTGGGTTCGGAGGTTCTTCGCATCATCGACGTGGACGCAGGGCTTGGCGATGCCGCAGTCGGCTCCGTGTACGGCCAGGGCTCCGGAACGTTCAGCAATACGTCGCTGGGCAATTCCGTATTCGCCGTCCAAAGCAATTCGTACGCAAGTAGTCTTTTTGGGACCGTGGGCATGTTCAGCACCGATGCGCCGAACGGCACATTCAGCGGCGTCGCCGACGACAACGAATATGACAACGGCGAGGTTGTGGCGGCGGCACCAATCGATGGCATTTATTCCGTGGGCAACAATGGCTATGGAAGCTTGACCATTACCTCCGGCGAACTAGGAGATGTGAGCGTTCTCGGGATCTACATGACAGACCCGATGCTGAATCTGAACGATCCGAATAATACATCCGACGGTTTGGGCGGCGCTCTCGTCGCCGATCTCGATGGCTACACGCTCAACGGCACCGGCGTTCTGGTTCCGCAGACCAACACTGCTGTGGTAAGTTTCGTCGGTAACTACGCCTTCGGAGCTCAGGCCGACAACAACTCGCGCGGTCCGACCCTCGGGTGGGAGTTCGATTTTGTGGGGCAGGGCACAGTGAGCGGCGGAGTGTTAAGCGGCGCCGGCCTGGTGAGCGATCCCTTCTTCATCTTCGACAACACGCCGCCCGAAGGAACGGATTTCGCAAAATTCTCGGGAACCGCGACTCCGGATCCCGCGAACGCCGGGCGCTACACCATGAACCTCAGCGTGACCATCACGGCCGACCCCGCTTATACAACGGCCATCTACCAGGCGGACGGTGGGCAGTTGTTCTGGCTGGATGAAAACAAGAACGGCGACAGCGTGTTTCTGGGAATGCTCCAGCAACAAGGGTCGTTAGGTGGTCTGCCAGCCGCGCGGACCCGGGTGAAGGGCAAAACAAAACAACGAAGATAAAGCTTCGAGCGAAAGAGGGTGTGGCGACAAATCCACGCCCTCCAATCCGAGCGGTTGAGTCCAATTCAGAGTTATCTAACCGTCAGCAAGTGGTTGATCACGGAGATCGTTATGAAAGTTCCTCGGGTCCTGTTGTTCCTATCGTTGGTGTTGATCGTGCCGGCTCTATCCTCGGCGCAGGATGCTACAGGAAGAATTTTCGGGACGGTCTACGACCCGCAGGGAGCCGTGATTCCCGATGTCCAAATCACGGCGACCAATACGGCCACGCAGGAAACGCGCACCGCAACAACGAGCAAAGATGGATCGTTCCAGGTACTGGCATTGCCGATCGGCACCTATAAGGTTGGGGCTGAGCATACGGGATTTCGCGGCGTCGTCAGCGGAGAGCAGAAGCTCCAGATCAACCAGGCTTTGCGCGTCGACTTCAAAATGCAAGTCGGAGCGGAAAGTCAGACCGTCGACGTAGGAGCCGAGGCCGCGCCGGTTGAAACGGTGAATCCAACGCTAGGCCAGTCGATCACGGGGCGCGCTCTTACGAACATGCCGCTCAACGGACGCGACATGCTTGACCTGGCTTTGCTGCAACCCGGAGTTACGGAAAGCAACGACGACAACGCCGGCGCGGGCAGCTACAGCATCGCCGGCGGCCGCACCGATTCCGTTACCTTCCTGCTTGATGGAGGAAACAATAACGACTTGCTGGATAACAGCAATCTGCTCGATCCCAATCCCGATGCCATCGAAGAATTCCGGCTTCTGACCAGCGATTACACCGCGGAGTACGGCCGCAACGGCGGTGGCGTCATCAGTATTGTGACCAAGTCGGGCACGAATTCGATCCATGGCAGCGCCTTTGAGTTTTTGAGAAATCGCGACTTCGACGCCAACGACTATTTCAACAAGCAATTGGGAATTCCGAGGCTAGACCTGAAGCGCAACCAGTTTGGAGCGACGCTAGGCGGTCGCATCATCAAAGACAAGGCTTTTTTCTTTGTCGCCTACCAGGGCCAACGGCAGGTGCAGGCTGTGCCGGACGACTTCGTCCCAGTCTTCACCCCCGCCGAGTTGAACGGAGATTTTTCGAACGGGGGCTCGCCCGACCCCGGCGTCGTGGCTTTTCTCAATGCAAACCCCTATTTTGCGGCGACGACAAACGGGGGCGCCGCCAACGCTCAGATCGATCCCGCCAAGTTTGATCCCGTCGCGCAGGCGTACATCAACGCCAAACTGATTCCGAGCGCCCCCAATGGCCTCTATTCCGCCTCGCTCGGGGCGGTAGACAACCGCAACGAAGTAACGAGCAAGATTGATTACAACCTCAACCCGAAAGACAAAATTTCAGCCACGCTTGGTTTGAACCGAACCTCTCAGCTCGCTCCGCTGGACGCGGCCACTGTGGCCGGTTATCCCAGCCTCAGCACGGCGAAATACTACTTTCTGAATCTGGCGTACACACGTGTGATTTCGCCGATGCTGCTCAACGAATTTCATTTTGTAGCGCATCGCAGCAATTACCTCGCGGACGTCACGCAGAGTCATGAGCCCACGGGTCAGTCACTGGGCGTTGTCGGCGTAACTCCTGACCTGGTCACCGGACCAACCAACATCTGGTTTGACAACGGATTTCAGATTGGCCCCAGTGAAAACGGTCCCACGCGCTACCTCGAAAACACCTTCTCATGGACTGAGGCACTTACCTGGACGCACGGAAAAAACAACTGGAAGTTCGGCGCTGGATTTTCGCCTTATCAGCAGAATCTGAGCTATGGCTTTTACTTGAACGGTGAGCTCGATTTCTACACGGGCACTAGCACGGGCTCTGGGAACGATTTTGCGGACTTTCTGCTAGGCGTTCCGGACGCCTTCTTTCAAAACGCCCTCGCGCCTTCGACCATTCGAAGCAAGAGCACATACGTCTTCGGTCAGGACGAATGGCACCTCAACAAGAGGCTGGTACTGACCCTGGGGCTGCGCTACGAATACAACACGCCGAAGTTGGACACAGAGGGCCGCAGTTTTTCGGTGATTCCAGGACTGCAATCGCAACGATTTCCCAACGCGCCGCCGGGCCTCGTATTTCCTGGCGACCCCGGCGCACCCCTCGGAACCAACTTCCCCGACAAGAAAAATTTTGCGCCGCGCTTTGGATTTGCCTTGGACCCGACCGGCAGCGGCAAGACAAGCTTGCGCGGCGGTGTCGGCATCTTCTACGACATTCTGAAGGGTGAAGATAATCTTCAGTTCAACGGACAGCCACCATTTGTCGGCTCCGCGGGACTGTACTTCAATCCTCCAAACTTTTTGCCGAGTTGCTCGAATCCCAACGGTTGTCCTGTGACAGGGCCGCTGACTTACATGAGCCAGCCCTTTCAGAATGCCTGCAATTTTGATCCCAATGGGGATTGCATTAGTTTGGGCGTACCCAACAGCTTTCCATCCAAGCCGCCGGCCTCGAATATCGATTTCACGCCGTTTCTCCCCGTCAACACCACCGGCGCTATTTTTCTCGACGACCCACACCTGCGCACTCCTTACGTCTACCAATACAACTTGAGCCTGCAACGCAATCTTTTTGCAGACATGGTTCTGGAAGCAAACTACGTGGGAAGCACGGGACGCGGACTGACATCACTGAAAGACATCAATCCCATGGTGCTCGGGACGACCAATCGCTTGCTCAACAGCAGCAGTGGCAACTGCGGACAGTACCTGGGTCTCGTCTGCTACGGGCAGCTTCCTGAGTTCCAGAACGTATCCAATGCCAACTACAACGCGTTCGAAGCGAGCTTGACGCGGCAACCGAAAGATTCAAAGTTAGGCACGGTTTATTACACGGTCGCGTACACCTACGGGCATAATCTCGACAACGCCTCTGGATTCGAACAACGCAACTCCGCCGTCCCCGCCTACAACCCGCGTCTCTTCTATGCCTCCGGAGATAGCGACGTGCGCCACCGCATCAGTCTTAGCGGCGGATGGGACTTGCCAATCGATCGAGCATGGGCTGCCGGACCGAAGCGTCTCACCAAGGGCTGGAGTATTTACCCCATATTTACTTATCGAACTGGATTCCCGATCGACATTCCAGCCCAATTGCCTGACTTCTCCGATCCAGCAAACCCGGGCAGCTCGGGTGCGGGCGATCCCTCGCTCTCTCGCGCCGCAGTGGTCGGCCCGATCAGAACTTTTGATCCCCGCCATCGCCGTACGATTAATGAGATCACCTACGGCACGAATCCCATCACGGGCGGGTGCCAGGTGACGACACAAGCGGTTACGGGAAACTTTATCTTTGATCCCAACAGTTTTTCGAACGTGCCGCTAGAAAACAACAACTACTTTGATGGAGGCGATCCCAATCCGTGCTTTCCGCAACTTGATCCCGTGAATAACCCTGCGGACCGAACCTACGGTTTGGGTCGCAACGTACTGCGCGGTCCCACGCTGACGAATCTCGATATCGCGGTCGCCAAAACTACCGCGATTACAGAGAGAGTGAAGTTAGAGTTTCGCGCGGAATTCTTCAATGCGTTGAATCATCCCGAGTTTGCGCAGCCGACACTGTCAGATGGCGCCACCAACCTCGATAGCCCAAACTTCGGCCAGATCACGACGACAGGAACATTTCGGGGGCCGACGCCGCGGATTGGGCAGTTCGCGCTGCGGATGACGTTCTAACGTGCGCGAGCTAATTCACGAGAAGTTGCGCATGTAGTCGGCGTCGATCTTTAAAGCCTCCATCGGAGGCATATCGAATTCTTCCTGTTCAACGAACGCGTGCTCGATGTGCGCTTTCTTCGCGGCTTCGAAGATGGGATGGTAATCGATGCTGCCGCGCCCCATCTCGGTTGACGGCGGAGGCGCAGCGGCCGTCGTAAAAGCTGTGATCTTGAAGTCTTTCACGTGCAGCATAGAGAAACGCTTTGGATAACGGTTGAGATAATCCGCAGGATTCTTGCCGCCGATCACGACCCAGCCGCAATCCATCTCCATCATTACTTTTGCCGGATCGGTCGCGCGCAGGAGCTCGTCGTAGAAGACGACGCCGTTTTCTGAGCGGAACTCGGCGGTGTGGTTGTGGTACGCGAAACGCATACCGGCCGCGTTCACGCGCTCGCCGATGCGATTGAACTGTTCGGCGTTCCAGCGCCAATCCTCGAGCGTCATCGCGTCACGGGCCGCACGAGATCCTGGGTCTTTTACGCTCGATGGATCTTTTAGCCACGGGGCGGCGCAGACGATGTAGCTGAGTCCCAAGTCTTTTCCAAACTGAATGACCTCATCGACTTTCGGAAGCAGATCCTTCAGAGGATAGTGGGCGCTCACGCAGCGCAGGCCGGCACGATCCATTGCTTGGCGTACCTCCTTGGGCGAATGCCCGAAGAAGCCCGCCGCTTCCACCTCCTGATAGCCAAGACTGCCCAACTGCCGCAGCGTGCCTTCGTAGTCTTTTGGCAGCAGGTCTCGAACTGAATACAGTTGCAAGCCAATGGGCAGACCCAGAGCATTCGCCATCAGGCGCGGAACACTTTTCAAGAATGCCGCTCCCGCAATCGACGCGGACGCTGTTCTCACGAATGTTCTTCTCGAAATTCGATGCATGGTGTCCTCGGGTGCACCTCACAGGAGCGGGCCCTTTTTCTAGCGGGCTATAAATTTCACCAGAACCACTACCACAAAAATCACCACTCCGGCTGCGTAAGCCCACATTCTTCCCTTCTGAAATTTTTCACTTGTGATCATTGGAAGCCCTCGTAAGAGCGATTCTACTCCCGCTCCGGCACACATCAGAGATGCGGCAATTTGTGCGATGAACGTGCTATACTTTGAAAGTACTTCTACCGAGATAATGCCTGTAGATGCAAGCACTTAGCGGCACTTCGACTGCGGGTTTAGCAGGCCCGTGCTTTGGCAACAACACGGGCAAGTCTCGCGTGACGGATCCTTACTGAGAACTGACTACTGAGAACCGAGAACTGACTTTCATGGCTGACGATCAAAATCCTGAGCTTCCTCTGACTCCTCCTCCGGGCGGCGACGGTCCTACCGGACCGGGCGCCCTCAACATGCAGCCCGTCAACATTGAAGAGGAGATGAAGCGGTCGTACCTCGACTATTCGCTTTCGGTCATCATTGGCCGCGCGCTGCCCGACGTTCGCGACGGATTGAAGCCAGTCCATCGCCGCATTCTCTACACCATGCAGCAGATGGGCCTCGCTCCCGGACGCGCCACTCGTAAGTGCGCTCGTATCGTCGGAGAAGTGATGGGCAAGTACCATCCCCATGGAAACCTTGCCGTGTACGACGCATTGGTGCGGCTCGCGCAGCCGTTCGCCATGCGAGCCCCGCTCGTTGACGGTCAGGGAAACTTTGGCTCGGTCGATGGCGATCCTCCCGCGGCCGATCGGTACACCGAAGCTCGGCTGACGCGCGTTTCCATGGCGCTGCTTGAGGACCTCGATAAAGAGGCAGTCGATTTTTATCCCAACTACGATGGCACGGAAACGCAGCCCGCGGTTTTGCCGGCGCGCTATCCCAATCTCTTAGTCAACGGATCCGACGGCATCGCAGTTGGTATGGCGACCAAGATTCCGCCACACAATTTGACTGAGATTGTCGATGCCACCATCACGCTGGTGAATAATCCCAACGCGCAGCTGCCGGAAATTCTGAAATTCGTGCAAGGCCCGGACTTCCCGACGGCCGGAATCATTCACGGCCGCGCCGGAATCTTCGAAGCCTACCGCACCGGCCGCGGACGTTTCATGATGCGCGCCCGCGCCGCGATTGAGAACGTCACGAAAGACAAGCAGGCGATCATCGTCACCGAGATTCCGTACCAGGTGAACAAGGCCCGTCTGATCGAGCGCATCGCCGACCTCGTCAATCAGAAGACGATCGATGACATTTCCGACATCCGCGACGAGAGCGATCGCGATGGCATGCGCATCGTGATTGAGCTGAAGCGCGGTGCCGAACCGCAGATCGTCCTGAACCAGCTCTACAAGCACACGTCGATGCAAGAAGGTTTCAGCATGATCCTGCTGGCCGTGGTCAACCAGCAGCCGAAAGAAATGGGGCTGATCCAGGCCATCAAGCACTTCATCGATCATCGTGTCGATGTTGTGCGGCGCCGAACGCTGTATCTGCTCAACAAAGCGAAAGACCGCGAGCACATATTAGAAGGCTATCTCACCGCACTCGATCACCTCGACAATGTGATTGTGATCATTCGCGGCAGCGCGAACCGCGCCGACGCTCGCGAGAATTTGGTCGCCTACTTCGGCGGCAAGAAGATCGATATCAACACCACCGGCCGCGCTCCGAAGCTCGATGCCGATAAACCTTTCACGTCGAAACAGGCCGACGCCATCCTCGAACTGCAACTGCATCGCTTGACCAAGCTCTCGATCGATGAAATTTCGAACGAGTTGAAGTCAGTCCGCGAAGCGATTGCCGAGTACGAATCGATCCTGGCTTCCGAGGCGAAGCTGCGCAAGGTCATCATCAAGGAACTCGAAGAGGTCAAGAAGCTTTACGGCGACGCCCGCCGCACGGTGATCGAAGACGAAGCTGCCGAGATCATGCTGGAAGACCTGATCGCCGACGAACAGGTCGCGGTCACGGTGAGCCACTCCGGCTACATGAAGCGGACACCGATCTCCACCTACCGCATGCAGCGCCGCGGCGGCACCGGGCGCACGGGCATGAAGACGCGCGACGAGGATTTCGTCGAGCATCTCTTCATCGCCTCGACCCACGCCTACATTCTGATTTTCACCAACACGGGACGCGTTTACTGGCTCAAGGTTTATGAGATTCCCGACATCGCAGCCGCCGGCAAAGGCAAGCACGTCGGCAATCTCGTCGGACTGCAAGCGGGAGAGACCGTCCGCACCATGCTCGCCGTCCGCGACCTGGAAGAAGAAGGCCGGTACGTGTTCTTCGCCACGCACAATGGCACCGTGAAGAAGACCGAAGTGAAAGACTTCTCGCACGTGATGCAGCGCGGCATCATCGCCATCAACATCGAGCAGGGCGATGAGTTGGTCGCCGCTTCGCTAACCGACGGCAACCAGATCGTCTTCCTGGCCTCGCACGATGGTCAGGCGATACGCTTCGACGAAAACGACGTTCGCCCCATGGGACGCAACGCCACTGGCGTCCGCGGCATGAACCTCGACGAGAAGGATTACATTGTCGGCATGGCGACCACGATCAAGCCGGAGGCGAAGGCTATCGCGAAAGAAGGCGATGTTGCTCCCGAAGTCGCTGACTTGATTCCCGAGAAGGGTTCGCTGATTCTCTCCGTTACCGAAAACGGATATGGCAAGCGCACTCCCGCCGACGAGTATCGCCTCACCAATCGCGGCGGCAAAGGCGTGATCAACGTCAAGACAACCGAGCGCAACGGCAAAGTTGTCGGCATCTCGCAGGTAACGGAGAAATCCGAAGTGATGCTGATCAGCCAGTACGGCAAGATCATCCGCATCGAATCGAAGTTCATCCGCGAATCAGGACGCTCGGCGCAAGGCGTACGGCTACTGAACATCGAGCCGGGCGACCGCGTCGCCGCAGCGGTGGTGATTCCTCCGGACGAGCCGACGAACGGAACGCTGATTCAGTAGGAACTCACGTAGGGGCGGACGCATTCGTCCGTCCCCTTTTTACGATTCGCATGAACGCTCATGATCACTCCGCGGAAGCTCGCCTGTTGCGGGCTCGTCATTCGCTGGACGGTCTCTCCTGCGGCGACGCTTTCGGTGAGCGCTTCTTCATTCACCCAGACATTACAGAGTGTCACCATTTACACATGGCCACGAATCTCGCATTGGATGACGGTCTCATCGAAGAGGCGAGACGCGCCGGAAGTCACAAGTCCAAGAAGGAAGCGGTCACAGCGGCGCTTGAAGAATATGTTCGCAAGCGCCAGCAGATTAGAATTCTCGACGCCTTCGGTACGTTCCCGGTTGATCCCACGTACGACTACAAGAAAGAAAGGCAACGCACTGGCAAGAGCAGAAGCGGCAAGAGCCTGCGCGGCAAAACCGTGCGCCGCCGCCCAGCGGCGGGGATGGACCATCTTCACCATCGATCACGACTTTCAGAACTACGCGGCCGTACTGCCGCTGCGGCTGCACCGAGTAGCGGCGAGCGGGTAATCCGGCAGTCAATTCAACCCTGATCGTGATCTTTAACCCGGCCTCCGCGATGCCAGCCCCAGCCCCGTTACCCCAGTAACTTCAATCTCACCCCACTTTCGGTTACCGTTAATCATAGTGACACTACTCCCCGTGTGTGTAATGGCGCGGTTGCAGTCTGTTTTCTGGCGAGTCTTGTTATTCATACATCCGTGCAGAGCGTCGATAACGCGAAAACTGAACCCGCGTACCTGGAACTGCTCAGCCGCCCGATTCGTGAGCTCGGACTGGCGCTTGCGGCCTCACCAGTTGAGCGCTTTGTCGAGCAGCTTTATCGCGAGTTAGACGCCAAGGGACTGACCAGGTTTCGTCCGGCTTGTTACTTGACCGATGAATGGGGATGCCCGTCCGGCGAGCCGATCATCGGCATTCCGTTTTATCTGGCGCATTCGGCGCTAGCGGAGTTGGAAAAAGAGGCGCATGACCTCGAAGATCCACGCGAAATCATGATGTATCTGCGGCACGAGGCGGGCCACGCGTTCACTTACGCTTACAAGCTGCACAATACGCCAGAGTGGAAACGGACGTTTGGTCCTTTTCGGAGGCCGTATCGCGACAATTACAGGCCCACGCCGTTCTCGCGCGAATACGTGCGGCATCTGCCGGGATGGTACGCCCAGAAGCATCCCGACGAAGATTTCGCCGAGACTTTCGCTGTGTGGCTGACGCCGCGGTCGAACTGGCGCAAACGTTACCGCGGCTGGGGCGCGATGGCGAAGTTGCAATATCTGAATCGCGTGGCCCGTAAGCTGGGGAAAAGTGACCCTCCGCGGCGCCGTGGCCAGACTGATCTTACGGTCGATGACATGGAAGCCACCGTGGCCGAGTTTTACAAGTTTCAGCAGCAAGCGCGCGAAGAGATTGCCGTCACCGAGCTTACGCCCGATACCGATTTGCGCGACATTTTTGCAGTGTCGAAGCGCCGTAAGACGGCCCTGCCGGCGCACGAATTTCTGCACCAGCATCGCAAGGCCGTGATCGACAAAGTCGCGCAGTGGACAGGGGCGCAGCGTCCGTTAATCAGGACTCTGATGGATTCGATTGAAAGGCGCGCCGGAGAACTTGACTTGCGCGCCGACCAAACACGCAGCGCAGAACATCTGGCTGAGCTCACCGCCTACACCACCGCGCTCGTGATGACGTATGTGGCGAAAGGAAAGTTTATACAGCCGTAAAGCGTTTCCGGAGATACCAAATGATCGGAGCTAAACTCAAAATCGCGCTGCTCTACGACCTGTGGAACGAAGACCCCGTCGCAGCCGCTGCGAAAGAAGAGGCGAATCCAGCGCCCAAGCCTCGCACGAAACATAAGAAAATCAAAAAAGAAAAGACGGACCGCGAAGAAATCTTTGAAGCGCTCCAGAAGCTGGGTCACGAACCATCCTACTTCGAACTGGACGGTCGTCCGCAATCGCTGCATTCGCTGTCCCGCTGCGATGCCGACCTCATTTTCAACCTGACCGAATCCTTTGGCGGCGACGACACGAAAGAAATGAACGTCCTTGCCTACGTTGACCTGCTGGGCCTCCGCTACACCGGGGCCGGACCGCATGCCCTCTTTATGTCACAGGACAAGGCCATCGCAAAAAAGATTTTCGCTTTCCATCAAATCAAGACGCCGTTCTTTGCGACTTCCTATCGCGGCCGCATCGAGCACGCGCACGACATTTCCTTCCCGCTCATCGTAAAGCCGTCATGGGAAGATGGATCCATTGGCATCGACGCCGGTTCCGTCGTCCGCAACATCAAAGAGATGATGGAGCGTGTCGAATACATCCAGGACGAATTCGACTCCCCGGCGCTCATCGAAGAGTACATCGAAGGCCGCGAAATTTATGCCGGAGTTCTCGGCAGCTACGAACGGGCGCAAGTTTTGCCGCTGATCGAACTCGATCTCTCGCGCCTGCCCGAAGGCACGCCGAAAATCGCCAGCTACGACGTGAAGTTTGAAAAAAACACCGAGGCCTACAAACTTACGAAATCGGCGATCGCCGAAGATCTCGACGATGCCACGCGCCAGCGGCTGGAAGAAACCGCCCTCGCCGCATATCGCGCGTTGAAACTGCGTGACTATGGACGCATCGACATGCGCCTCGCTCCAAACGGGGACGTTTACGTCATCGAGGCGAATCCAAATCCCTGGCTCGCAAGCCGCCAGGAATTCGCCATGGCTGCCAAAGCTTCAGGACTGACCTACACCGAACTCATCGGCTCCATTGTCGACCTGGCGATGAGCCGCTACCTGAATGCAAACCTGGTGAATGCTGTCGCAATGCACTAAGTTCAAAGCAGGTTAATGCGCCGCCGTTCCGATTCCAGCAGGCTTGAGTCTTTCAAAGGCTTCCTCCGCCCGCGTCAGCGCATCCTGCACATTTTGGCAAATATTTTCGCGGCCGATCAGGCTTTCAAATTCCGATTGCTGAATCATATTCAGCGGTTGCTCACGAGCTCCGCACAAAATCAACTCGCGTCCGCTCGCTTTCAACGTTCGTGCGACTTCCTCCAACGCGAACAGTCCCGTCGCATCCAGCGCCGTCATATTGCGCAAACGCAAAATCACCACCGGAGGCAGCGCGTGCAGGTTCTCGGTAACGACATCAATCTTGTCTGTCGCGCCAAACAGAAATGGCCCATGAATGCGAAAGATCGTCGCGTAGTACGGAATATCCTTGTCCTGCAAAATGTGTACGCGCCCATCTTCTACGTAGTCGTCGGTCACCTGCGACACCGTCGTCGTAGCGGCGACACGGCTGATAAACAGCAGCGCCGCCAGAATCATGCCCGCCTGCACCGCCACCGTCAGGTCGGCAAACACCGTCAGCGCGAAAGTCACCAGCCAGACGCTTATATCGGTTTTTGTTAACTTCAAAAGTGACGGAATCTCGCGCCACTCTCCCATGTTGTAGCTCACCACCATCAGAATCCCCGCCAGCACGGCCATCGGCACAAAGCTCACCAGCTTCGAAGCAAAAACCAGAATCGCAAGCAGTGTCAGAGCATGAATCATTCCCGCCACCGGAGTCTTGGCGCCCGCTCGGATGTTGGTCGCCGTGCGCGCGATGGCTCCTGTTGCCGGCAAACCGCCAAACATCGGCGAAATGACATTGGCGATTCCTTGCGCCACCAATTCAACATTCGGATTGTGCCGGTCGCTAACCCTGTTGCTGTTGCTCATTCGGTCAGAAACTACAGCCGACATCAGCGATTCGATCGCTCCCAGCATCGCCACCGTTAATGCCGGCCCCAGCAGCCCGTGAATCAGATCAGTGCGGAAAACCGGAATGTGCAGATGCGGTAGTCCGCTCGGAATTCCATGAAACCGCGTGCCAATCGTTTCTACCGGCAGTTTGAAGATCCAAACCGCCAGCGTTCCCAGCGCCAACGCAACAATCGCGCCCGGAACGCGATTCGATAAAGCTCGGCACACCAGGATCATCGCGACCGTCCCGACGGCCAATGCCGTCGTCTCCAGCGACAGCGTGTGAAAGTTCCCCGCCAGCGCTTCCATGCGCAGCCAGAACACGCCCGGAACCTTCTCCAGCTTCAATCCAAAAAAGTCTTTGATCTGGGTGCTCGCAATCAGGATGGCAATCCCATTCGTGAAGCCAATGACGATCGGCCGCGGAATAAATTTCACCGCTGAACCCATCCCGGCCAGTCCCATGATCACGAGAATGACGCCAGCCATCACAGTGCACATGAACAGACCGTCGACTCCGTGGAGAGCGACGATGCCCGAGATGACGACGACGAATGCTCCGGTTGGGCCGCCGATTTGCGTCGTCGATCCGCCAAGCGCCGAGATCAGAAACCCCGTCACGATGGCGCAATAAATTCCTGCCTGCGGCGTCAATCCCGAAGCGATCGAAAACGCCATAGCCAGCGGGAGAGCCACGAGGCCGACGGTGATGCCGGCAACCAGATCGCGCAGAAATTTATTCAGACTGTAGTCTCGCAGGCACAGAACGGACTTAGGCAGCCAGCGCTCTTCAAAAAGTGTCAGTTTCATTGGAGACTACCATTATCTCAAGTTGGGGCGATGAACCATAGTTCACGAAAGGATCATCGACTTCATGCGCCTTTCGGGCACACAAAAGCCTTCGGCTCGAAAATGTTTGTTCGGGAACTTGACTGCGCGTTGAGCGCGTTCAGAAAGAATCTGTCGAGAGAACTCGCAACCGATCTGGCACTCGGCTGGGACGGGCAAAACGCCCGTCCCACTCGAGATTTGCTTTAGAACTTGTTCCAGAGGTACTGGTTGTAGACGTCGTGGTGGTACTGCACTTCGGGCGCTTTTACAAACGTGCCCAACAGCCGCGGACAGCGATCCGCCGAACCTTCCTTCAGGTCGGCGTAACGTCCTTTTACATCCTCGCCCATCAGTTTCGAAGTCCACTCGGCTGTCTTGAAGTCCGCGAGCGCCTTGTAGATATTGTCAGGCAAATAGCGCTCGGCCTGGCGCAGGTTCTTGATCTTCGAAGTACGGCCATCAAGCCCCGTCTTGAAAATCGAGAGCATCACGAGGTACGGGTTCGCATCCGGAGCCACGGAGCGTACCTCAACCCGCATGCTGCGCTCGTTGCCGATAGGAATACGAATCATCGATCCGCGATCGACTGCCGAGGCTTTGATCTGGTTCGGTGCCTCAAAGTGCGGGTCGAGACGGCGATAGGCGTTCACGCTCGGATTCAGCAGCAGACAGATATCGTTGCCGTGCGTCAGAATGCGGTCGACAAACTCCCAGCCCATCTTGCTCAGCTTTTCTTCGCCCTTCGGATCCCAGAACAGATTCTTGCCCGCCTTGCTGATCGAAACATTGGTGTGCATACCGCTTCCGTTCACGCCCACGACCGGCTTCGGCAAGAACGATGCGGTCAGCCCCATGTTGCGCGCCACCTGTCGACAGATCAGTTTGTAAAGCTGGATGTGATCGGCTGCAGCCACCACTTCCGCGTAGCTGTAGTTAATTTCGAACTGCGAGGGCGCAACCTCAGGATGATCCTTCTCGTTCTGGAATCCCATCGCGCGCTGCACTTCGGCAGTCGTGTCGATAAAGTTTCGCAGAGGATCGCCGGGTAACGAGTGATAGTATCCGCCGGTGTTGACGTACTCAAATTTCCCCGTCTCGTGATAAGTGCGTTCCGCATCCGGCCCGTTAAACAGGAAGCCTTCGATCTCATTGGCAGCATTCAGCGTGTAGCCCTGCTTCTTGTACAGACCTTCCGCGTAGGTCTTCAGCACGCCACGCATGTCGGCGGCGTACGGCTCTCCGCCCTTGTCGATAACTTCGCCAAAGACCATCACTTTGCCGGGCCCAAAAATATCCGCTGGCCCCCAGTAGAAAGCCGACCAGTCAATGCCCAGCCGTAGATCGCTCTCGCGCTGCGCCGTGAAGCCTCGGATCGACGAACCGTCGAAAGTGAGGTTGTCGTAGCTCTTCACCAGAAATTTCTTGTCGTAGTCGAGCATGTGCAGCCGGCCTTCAAGGTCGCTGAACATCACTGTCACGGCCTTGATGCGCGACTCCTCCAGGAGATACTTCAGGCGTTCTTCCTGGATCTTGTCGGGGGAGACGCGATCCAGGCGCTGCATCTTCGCCTCCAGATTCAACTCTTGCAGTTCGTCGTAGGGGATCTCAAGAAAATTCCGAAGTTCAGTTGACATGCCTCTCCTTAAAGTTTGTGGGGCTGCCCGGGGATTAAATGACCAAGGGAGTAACATCACAGGCTAACGCTTCGTGCGCAACCACACAAATAGAAATCGGTTATAGCTGCCATCAGCTTTTCCAATTGCATCAGTAACAGTGCAATTTCGACCCAATATGGCTCTGCGACCCGCCGCTTTACCCTGTTTTCCGTGAAATAATCGAAATTCAGGAACCCTATTCTCCAGGAGCCTCATCTTTGAGCTGCGCCATCTGCGAGCAACGAAAGGAGAAACGGTTTTGTGCTGCTCTCCACGGCAAAATCTGCCCGCAGTGTTGCGGAGAACAACGCGAAGTAACGCTCGATTGCCCCAACGACTGTCCCTATCTGCAACAGGCCCGCCAGCTGGCACAAGAGCATGCCGCTCACGACCGCTCCGATTGGAGCGGCCACGCCACCCTCTACTCCGATATCGAAATCCCCAAGATCGAAATTCCCGAACAGTTTCTCTACGAACGCGAAGAATTAATCCTCGGACTCAGCTTCGCTCTTGCCAAGAGCGCCCGCAGCGACCGCGAGCTCATGGATCGTGACCTGATCGCGGCGCTGAGCTCCCTCGCAAAAAGCTATGCCACCCGCGTCAACTCCAGCCTGATCTATGAACAGCCCACCGCGAATCTCGCGCACCAGTCCATCGCCCACGAAGTCGAAACCATGGTTCGCGAATTTCGCGCCGCCGAGCAGCAGCATATCGGCCAGACACGCTTGCGCGACTCCGACATCTTAAAAGCGCTGGCCTTCTTGCTGCGCATGGCCCTCGCTCGAACCTCGGGCCGCCCCAAGTCCCGAGCCTTCATCGACTTTCTGTTTGCCCAGTTTCCCGAAAAACATTCCGCTCTCGCCGACCTCCAGGACGCGCCAAGCCACATCGTAATTCCGTGACATTCCAACGAACTGTGATTCAAGTGCTCTCGGGAAGGGCACGAGGCTCGTGCCGAACAGCCGCTCGAAATACGTGGCGCTTATCGCGCCTGAGGGAAGGTCGCTCGATAGCGCGGTACTTTCTCCACGACCTCTGAGGCTAAGTCAATGAAAGCCGACGCACCGTCTGACCCTCGCCTAATTCTGCGAGCATCTCTCTCGCCGTTTTTCCCAGCAGCGGATGACGTACCTCAGCTGCAATCTCTACCAGCGGTTCCAGCACAAATCTCCGTTCATGCATCGCCGGATGTGGAACCTTCAACCCCAGCTCATCGATCACTTGGTCCCCTACGAGTAGCACATCGATATCGATGTTGCGCGGACCTTTCCGCGTCATGCGGAGACGCCCCATCCCTTCTTCTACCCGCAGGGCAAACTGCAACAACTCCAGCGCCGTCTTTTCCGTGATGATCGACATCACGCAGTTCAGAAACCAAGGCTGATCGGGAACATCGACGGGCTGAGTTTCATAAAAACCTGAAATTGCACGCAACTGACCTGCGAATCCCAGTTGAGTAACGGCCTCTCGCAGATTGGCCGCGCGATCTCCCAGATTCGATCCGATCGAAAAATACGCCGTCTCCAGCACCAGTCCAGTTTCGTGGGGAAAGCCTTGAGAATCCAGCAAAAAAAGAACTCCATTTTGATGAACGATAGGAGTGCGCGTGCCCGCTCCGCCAGCGAGGCGACCATTTTCGAAGACTTTAGAATAAGTCTTTAGAAAAAGGACTGCGCCACCCGGTACCAACGTTACTTTCTTAGCTTGCTGTCTGTCGATAGGATGGATACGCCATGAATCTCGACTCCCTCCTGATCAGCCGCGACGCAGCTTTGTTGGGTGTCTTGCGTCCGGCACTGGAGACGATTGCGGTTAATATCGAAGTTTGTACTGACTTCCGTTTAGGCCATGACCTGTTGTCGAAGCGTAAATTCGATGCCGTCATCATTGACTGCGACGACCTTCCGAATGGCTCCGACCTCTTGAAAAGTCTGCGCCAGACGCAAGGCAATTCCAAGGCAGTCGCCTTTGCCGTGGTCAACGGCAGGACAACCACGCAAGACGCATTTCACTCGGGAGCGAACTTCGTCTTGCAAAAACCCGTCACCCCCATGCACGCCGGGCGCTGCTTCAATGCCGCTCTCAATTTCATGGTGCGCGAGCGCCGCCGCTACTTCCGCTATCCGCTTGAAATGCCGCTGCGCATCGGCCTTCCCAATCATCAGGAAATGACTGCCACCGCCACCAACCTAAGCGAGGGTGGCATGGCCATCCGGCTTCTCGGCAAGTTGCCCAAAGATTCCTTCGTTCAACTTCGCTTCACCTTGCCCGAGGTCAACAGCTCGATCCAACTGGAAGGCCAGATCGCCTGGTCCGACCAAAGTGGACGCGCTGGCGTTCGCTTCGTCGCCGTTCCACAAAGCGTGCAATACGAGCTCGAAAAATGGCTGACTGACCGCTTGCAGGAAGAAATGCCCTTGCAACTTCACGGTTACGTCACACTCCCCTAGGCGAGGGCAGGTCTTAGGTCTCAGGTCTCAGGTCTTTGACCCCTCGGGCGGGATCCCACTCACGCATTTGCTTTTCAGTCGGCCGGCTGCGGCATGTTCCATTCATAAGGCAACGGACGTTTCGCCATCAGCCGCTGCAACTCCGCCTCCGCCTCGGCCCGAACTCGATCCGCAAAGGCAGTGGCACTCTCGCGAGATTCGGCACCCAACACCGAAAGCCGCGCATCTAGATACGGCTGGTCTTCTTCGAGGCGCCGCAGCAATCTCTCGGTTCGAGCAATCTTCTCTTCCAATGGAATCATGTTTGGGGATGCGGCTTCGTCCCTACAGTGCCATAACGCCGTCAGGAATCAAGTTGCAAGGCGGGTGCGGCACTCGGAGCCCCAAGGTTCGTGCCCGTATTTCAGGGCGCTAACCGGGGCGTCCTAAATGCCAGTCTGTTGGTTTTTTGCCAGAACTACTTCGAAACAGAGACGATCACAGGCTGCGCAAAAACTCAGATTTTAACTTAATCCGAACGGGAGGAGCCTCCGTTTCGCCGCAACCGACACTTCACACGCTAAGACTGGCCGCCGTAGCCAGCGCCGGAAGCTCGGGTCGTTCCTCATGCACCGTCTCTTCCCAATACGAACGGTCGCGCAAAATACGAGACACCAGGGCAGTATGCATAGCATGGCCCGCCCGGTCCGCTACCACAGCCCCTAGAATTTGTTTTCCGATCAGCGCCAGATCGCCGATCAAGTCCAACACTTTGTGCCGGACGAATTCATCCGCAAACCGCAGCGGCGGATTCAAAACGTCAGTTCGATTCAGCACGATCGCATTATCGGTCGATGCTCCCCGAATCAGCCCCTGCTGCCGCATGGCATCGGCCTCATGCAGAAATCCGAACGTTCGGGCGGGCGCGATTTCCTTCAGATAACTTCCATTTGTTAATCGCACCCCGAAGCTCTGCTTGCCAATCAGCGGATGCGGAAAATTGATCGAATAAGCTACCGAATAAACGTCCGCGGGATAGACGGCGATAAATTTGTCGCCCTCCCGCAACTCAATATCGCGCATTATCCGGAGGTATGTCCGCGCCTTGCGTTGCTTGCGAATCCCCGCCTTCTGAATCATCTCCACAAACGGACGCGCACTACCATCGAGAATCGGCAATTCCAGATTGTCGAGCTCTACGATCGCGTTATCGATGCCCACGCCCGTAAAGGCCGACAGCAGGTGCTCGGTCGTCGAGATCAGCACGCCCTTCTTCATCAAACTGGTGGCGTAGCTGACGCGCGCGACATTCCGTCCGCTCGCTTCGATTGGGAAACCATCCAGGTCCGTGCGCTGGAAGACAATTCCCGTTCCCGCTGGGGCCGGCAAGATTCTAAGATTGACTGGAGCGCCGCTGTGGAGTCCTACCCCCGCGCAAGTCACCGCCGCACGAATTGTTTGTTCGTAGGTCACGGGGGAAGCCGCTAAGTCTCGACTAGCTGTTAGCTTACAGCCCGAACCGATCTTTTGACTGTGGCAAAAAAGCCACAGTTCGTGGCTCACCAGCCAGAGAAATTCGCTAACTTATTCATTTAGTGGGAGATACTCGGGAGTATCCAAGGAAGAACTTGCCCTGCCTCTTAGTGACCTTCGTAAGCCGCCGCCCGCTTCGCCGCCCCAAGCTTGCTCGCTATTCACCGCTTTCTCTTCGGCGGAGCTTTCGGGTCATACGTCACCGTCGCCTCAAACATCGAAGCCGGAAGCTTCTGGTTGTAGCTCGCCTCCGCCACAAAACGCTGTTGCGAAGTCTCCCCGTTGAAGTAACGCGTGATGGAGTGTGCCGTCCAGATGCCTTGCACGATCTTGTAGTTGTCGTAGACTTCTTCTTCCACGTTTTTCTGCTTGTCCTTCGCGTCCCGCCACGAGTAGCTGATCTTCACCGGATAGTGCGTGTTGACATCCAAATAAATGCTGACCGAATCGTTCTGGCTGTTCAGCAGTGTCACCCCTTCGCACTGTTTCCCGTCAACCACCGACTGCCCTTCGTAAAACAGAGCCACCGTCGGATCCCGCATCCACTTCCGGAAAATCCATTCCAGCGAGTGCGGACGCCTCCGCAGATAATTCTGCAAATCTTCCTGTTCCTGCGCCGCCGTCCCCTTGTACGACGTCTCGAATCCCTTGTCTCCATTGTGGATCAAAGCAACTTCGACCTTGTTGGTCTTGACATTGCCCACCGATCCCTCGATCAGGAAAATGTCTTTCGTGTGCAGGATCTCAAACCGGTCTTTATCCGGATACTCGATGTAATAGTTGTAGGGAATCCCCGTGCTGTTCGTGCGGCCGTGATAAAGCGGGTAATAGCGCCCGCTTTCCTCTTTATTCGCATACTCCAGGTAAATGTCCCCGCCCAGCGCATCCACCGTCTGGTCCAGAACAGCCCGCGCCTTGCGCGCATTCTCAGAGTCGTTCAGATTGACCGGCCCCGAAGGCGTCGCCGGCAGCGCTGCCCGAGGCGGAGGCGCTTGCGCCTCCTGCGAAACCGCCAGGCAGGACAGCAGTACAAGGCAAGTCAACAGCAAAATGGCAAAAAGTCGGACCATGGATACTGGGTTAGAAGCCATTCCCACCATTTTAGCTGCATGACGGAACGGGTAGCGACGGCCCGTTTCGCCCGTCCGCCGCTTCGCGGGCGCTACCCCACCAGCACCGCCCCGCCGTTGACATTAAAAATCTCGCCCGTTATAAACCCAGCCTGCGGAGTGCATAAAAACAAAATCGGCGCCGCAATCTCTTCCGGCGTCGCCACTCGCCCCAGCGGGATGCCGCGAAAAATCTTCTCCCGCGTCGGTGGATCCTCCAGCGCCACCTTCGACATATCCGTTTCCACCCACCCCGGTGCCACGCAATTCACATAAATCCCATCTCGCGCCAACTCTGTCGACAGCCCCTTCACCATGCTGATCAGCGCTCCCTTACTGGCCGCGTAATCGCAATGGAACGCCTCGCCGCGCTGCCCCGCCGTCGAACTCACCAGCACAATGTGCCCGCCGCCTTGCTGTTGCTTCATCCGCGCGACCGAATGTTTCACCAGCCCAAAGACGCTGTCCAGATTCACCGCCATCGTCCGCCGCCATTGCTCATCCGACATGCGATCAATCGGCGCGTCCTCCGGAGGCCAAATGCCATGGTTCGCCACAAGAATGTCGAGCCGTCCGAACTCCGCGATCGCCGCCGCGACCAACTCTTCCGCCCCCGCCGGACTCCCGAGATCGCTCTGTACAGCCCGGCAATTCTCCCGCCCACATTCCCGCACCAGCGCCTCCGCTTGCGCCTGCGCCATCTGATAGTTGAAAACTACCCTCGCGCCCGACCCGACGAAGAGGCGCACCGCCGCCGCCCCAATCCCCCGCGACCCTCCGGTAATGAGCGCGACTTTAGAGCTGAGAGTCAGATGCATACGTGCAATCCATTATCTATATTCACCTAACAAATCAAAAGTGCTTGACGGTCGCTCCGCGCGCCGGTGCCGCCGCCTGAGCCACCGGCTGCGAAAAGTTCTCGATCACGCGGCGATCGCCATGAATCTCCGGCATCGTCGCCCCCGAACTGATGCTCAGAGGCCCCGACACAACCGTTGCGTTGCCGGTCGGCAGCGACGACCGGAAGGGGCTTGTCTGCATGTTGGCGCTGCCATCCGCGTCCGCTGTGATAGAGAAGACATAAGTGTTGCCGCCCGCCAGCGGCGGCAGCGTCATCGAAGTGTTAGCCGTCGAGAGGGCCACGCCCGTCCCCCCGTAGGTTAGAACGCCTCCCGACCCGGTTTGGACATAAACTCGCACCGTATACCCAAAGGGAGCCAGGCCCGTGGGCGCAGACCAACTCAGCGCAACAATGTTCGAGTTGCTGGTCGCCGAACCGAAGAAACTCCCGCCATTGATGGTCGCATTCTGCACCGGCAGAACGACTGGCGCTAGCGGAGTATTCGACGGCGCAACCACCGCCGAGTCGGTCAGGATGAAAGTTGCGGTCTGCGACGAACCTGGTATCGGAACCGCTACCGTTGACTCCTGGCAGAGCGCCATGGTCCGCGCCCACCCAGACGGAAACGGATCGCCATACTGCAACGTCCCAAAATTCACATCGCTTGTGATCGCAGGTTGCGGCGCGTCCGGCAGGATAGTCGCAAACCCCGTCCCACTGCAGCCTTCCGTTTGAATCGCAATCCCCGGTTGTTGAGCGGTTCCCGCCAGTGTCAGGAACTGATTGCTTCCCCCCAACGACCCTACTCCCACCAGAGGTGAGACGGGCAATCCGCTCGTGGCCAGGCCCTGAGTGACATACAATTGCGCCGAAATTAAAAGTGCTGAGCCAAAAGGAACAGGCGTGGATGGGGCCACACCCGATAGAAGGCCCGCCCACTCCGAAGCTCCCGGCACGCTCAAATTGATCGACGTACTGGAACTCGGCTGCAACGTCCCGGTAATCGGATTCTGCTGACCGTCTACCCACGAAAGTCCTGTCAATGTCAACGCAGGCCCCAGCACCAGGTTATTGAGCAAGTTGTTCGGCGGACCGATGGTAACGGGCACATATTGCACCAGAAACGCTGTGCTAATCTGCGACCAGTCGACGTTACTATCCTCGAATATCACCTCCGCGTTCGTGATGGAAGTCGAGCTCGGATTATCCAGTAAGACAAGCCCAGGACTTCCCGAAACCGCTCCCGTAAAATCGATAGGCGTGAATGTCGGGACGCTCTCAAGCCCCGAGAGGTCGAATAGAAACGACGTTTGCGTTGGATTCGCAATCGTGGGTAATGGACCTCCAGCAACACTTCCGCCCGCATCGAAAGTGCCCACGTTTGTCCAGAAAGTCCCGCCCGACGTCTGCAGCCAATAAAAACCTGCCGGCACGTTCGGAATAACAAACACACCGGCGGAACTCCACGAGCCCTTCTGCACCGTAATCGAGCCGTCCGGGTTCGTCCACATGGCCGACAAATTACTAGCTCCCGAAGACACCTCGGGAACTTGCGACGCCCCGTCAGCCGTCCAGTAAGTATTCACCCAGTTCACCGTAATGGTCCCGCCCGGGGTTACACTCCACGATTGCACTGCCGTGCCACCCGACGCGGTTTTCGCCGTTACGCTAAAGCTGTTCGAGACCCGCGATTCTGCTGCCGTCGGAGTCCAGCTGACCGTGCTCCCGCTAAGCGCCGCGCCCGACGGAGACGTGGTCAAAGTAAACGTCACACTTCCCCCCGCTGGATCCGTAGCCGCAAGCTGGTACGAGTACGCAACGTCCTGCGTCGCCGTCGTCACCGGTGAACTGGTGAAGATTGGCGTCGAGGGCTGCGTCTGCGACCCGCCGCCGCTTCCAGAACCGCACGCAATTGTCATCGTTAGACACGCGAATAATACGATGGTCAATGGGAGAAACTTACAAAGCCGCATCGAGATTGCCCTCCCGGGCCGAGGGTCGCCGACAGATTTTAAGTGCTCAGGAATGGGTGTGGTGTTGAAACCGCGCAATTATAGACCTACAGCCAGCAAGTCTGCCGTGATCCCCCGACAGCGAAGGAAGCACGCGGTGTGACGAGTTGTAACAGGTATTAACTTCGTGTTGGCCACATTCTGATACGAATGTCGTTCAAGACAAATCCTGTTCTCGAAATCGCAGCGTGCTTTATCATCAAACGAATTAATCTTGATTCCGTTGGCCCCCTCCTCCAACCCGGGTTCGTCCATTCCACCGCCGCCGCAGCAGAGGCGTTTCCCGTCCTTCTTGGTTTCTATCGTCCTCGTCGCCCTCGTCATCCGTCTGCTCGTCATGATCTTCCTGCTCCCCGAGCAACTCGAGCCGCAACGCGATCACTGGCACTTCGGATACGAAACGGGCAGAATCGCGCGTTCCATCGTCGAGGGCCGCGGCTTCAGCAGTCCCTTATTCGCCGAGACTGGCCCCACCGCCTGGATGACTCCCGTCTATCCCTACCTGGTCGCCGGCGTCTTCAAAGTCTTCGGCGTGTACACCAAGACATCGGCCATCGTCCTGCTCTCGCTGAATGCGCTCATGTCGGCGCTGACCTGCGTGGTCGTCTTTCTCATCGCCCGCATCTCTTTCGGAGACCGCATCGCCAAATGGTCGGGATGGGCTTGGGCTTTCTGTCCCTACGCGATTTATTTTCCCGTCGAGCGCATCTGGGAAACATGGCTGGCGACCCTGCTGCTCGCCGTTCTTTTCCTAATCACCCTGAACTTAGAACATGAAAACCGAATCTCCCGCTGGATTCTCTTCGGCGTGCTCTGGGGCGTCGGCGCACTGACGAGCCCGTCCATGCTCGCCGTGCTGCCATTTCTCGCCCTATGGGTAATTTATCGCCGCCGGCGCCGTGGCCAGCGCTGGTTCGCCCTCAACGTCGCCGCGAGCCTGGCGTTTTTCGTCGTGATCGCTCCCTGGTTTATCCGCAACTACGACGTCTTTCATCGCTTCGTTCCCTTCCGCGACAACATGGGAATCGTCCTGCGACTCGGAACCAAAGGCACCACCAAGCACTGGGGAGCCTACGAACTCGGCCCTTGGCATAACGACGCCGAATGGAACGAATTCCAGCAGCTTGGCGAATTTGGCTACATGCAGCACAAGATGCAGCAAGCGGTGGAATTTATCCGCGCCAATCCCGGCTGGTATATGTGGATGAATCTACGGCGCGCCGTCTTCCTGTGGACGGGCTATTGGAGCTTCGACCGCGAATATCTCAAAGAAGAACCGCTCGATCCGCCGAATATTTTCTTCTGTACCACCCTCACCGTCTTAGCACTGCTCGGACTCTGGAAAGCGCTGCGCGTCGACTTCTCGGGCGCTCTGCCCTATGCCCTCGTCCTCTTTTCATTTCCGCTGATCTACTACATCACCAGTCCCGAAGTCTATTACCGACGACCGATCGATCCCTTCTTCGTGATTTTGGCCGTAGTCGCCGTTCTCGCGCGCAAAAAAGAAAGGCGGCCAAAATTGGCCGCCCTCTGAGACCTGAAACCTAACACCTGAGACCTTATCTTTACGCCGTCGCCGGACGCTCCCCACTCTTCGCGGGAACGCGATCCGGTTTGATTACTTGCTGCACGCCATCATCTGTCTTGGCCGGAAGCGGCTTAATCGGCGGCAGATTCTGCCCATCAACCAGCATCTTGATCTCCGACGCGTCCAGCACTTCGCGTTCGATTAGCGCCTTCGCGATCAGGATCAGCGTCTCGCGATTTTCTGACAAGATCCCCTTCGCCGTCGCGTATCCGATGCTCACCATTTTCTTGACTTCTTCATCAATCTGGATGGCCGTCGCTTCGCTATAGTCGCGGTGTTGCGCAATCTCGCGTCCTAGGAAAATCTGCTCTTCCTTCTTGCCGAAGGTTAGCGGTCCCAGATCGCTCATGCCCCACTCGCAAACCATCTTGCGCGCCAATTCCGTGGCTCGCTCAATGTCGTTGCCCGCGCCCGTCGACATCTGGTTCAAGAACAGCTCTTCCGCAATGCGCCCGCCCATCAGGATGGCGATCTGCGTATCGAGATAGTTCTTGTAGTAGTTGTGGCGATCGTCGGTTGGCAACTGCATCGTCAGTCCCAGCGCCATCCCGCGAGGGATAATCGTCACTTTGTGGACCGGATCGGCGTGCGGCAATTTCGCCGCCACCAACGCGTGCCCCGCTTCGTGATACGCGGTGTTTTTCTTCTCTTCGTCGGTGAGCAGAAGCGACTTGCGCTCCACTCCCATCAGGACCTTGTCTTTTGCAACTTCGAAGTCGTATTGCAGCACGGCCTTGCGGTTCTGCCGCGCCGCCGCCAATGCCGCTTCGTTCACCATGTTGGCCAAGTCAGCACCCGAGAACCCAGGCGTCCCACGTGCCAGCACCGACAGATCGACATCGTCCGCCAATGGAATCTTGCGCGTATGCACCCGCAAAATTTCCTCACGTCCCCGCACATCCGGACGATTCACCACCACGCGCCGGTCGAAACGTCCCGGCCGCAGCAGCGCCGGATCAAGTACATCCGGACGGTTTGTCGCCGCCATCAGAATGACGCCTTCGTTCGATTCAAAGCCGTCCATCTCAACCAGCAGCTGATTCAAAGTCTGCTCTCGCTCGTCGTGCCCGCCGCCCAGGCCTGCGCCACGGTGACGTCCAACGGCATCGATCTCATCAATAAAGATGATGCAGGGGGCATTCTTTTTCCCCTGCTCAAACAGATCGCGGACGCGGCTCGCGCCCACGCCGACGAACATTTCTACGAAGTCCGAACCAGAAATCGAGAAGAAGGGAACATTCGCCTCGCCCGCAACCGCGCGCGCCAGCAAAGTTTTGCCCGTTCCCGGAGGTCCAACCAGCAAAACGCCTTTCGGAATGCGTCCGCCCAGCTTCTGGAATTTTTGCGCCTCACGCAAAAACTCAATAATCTCGCGCAGCTCTTCTTTTGCCTCATCCACGCCGGCCACGTCTTTAAACGTGATCTTCTTCTGCTGCATCGAGAGCAGCCGCGCCCGGCTCTTGCCGAACGACAAGGCCTTGTTCCCACCTGTCTGCATCTGCCGGATCATGAAGAACCACAACGCGCCCAGCAGAACCAAAGGCGCCAGGTTCAAAATCCAACTCGGCCACGTTCCGTTGCTGATGTCTTTGAAGCTGTAAGGGATATTCTTGTCCGACAACTTCTTGTACATCTCGGGATAGCTGCCCGGCGGGACGGTTGTATGGAAGAGTGAGTCGGGATTCTTGATCTTTCCCTTGGCTTCCTGGCCGGTGAACAGCACATCCTGCACATTGCCTTGGTCCACGTACGCCATGAACTCAGAGAAGCCGATCTCTTTTTCTTTTTGGGCATTGCTGCCGGTACGCACGACCTGCCAGAGCAGGAAGGCCGAAACCACGATAACTGCCCAGAAAAGTACTGTTTTGATTGTTGAATTCACCTAAAACTCCTCTTAAGTGGAAGCCGTCCCTGCCAATAAGATATACCGCCCACGATGGAATTAGATGCCGGAGACGGAAATTCGACTGGAGAAAGACTCGCTCTCCAATTCTAGACCTTTTCCCCAGAAAACGGGAAACCCGACGAAAGTGACAGAAGTCACAAGGAAGGCCCGCTGCGACTCATCAAAACTATGCCTCTGCAACCCTCGCTGAAGCCCTATGTCGTCGCGGCCACGTATGGCAAATTCCGCCCCGTTTGCTCCGGGCTTCCCAACCCATAGCCGCAGAGAAACGCGTCATCCACCAGAAATCCGAAATAGTCCGGCTGCAGCTGTACCCTGCGCGCCGACTGCCGGTCCAATAGCGTCACCATCTTCACCGAAGCCGCGCCGCGTCCGCGCAGATCGTTCATCAGGAATTCGGTCGTCACGCCGCTGTGCACCAAACCCTCGATCAGCAAAACATGCTTACCCTGGATTGCCAGTTCGTGGCTGAACAGAATTTCCAGCAGCGGCGACGCGCCCTGTGTGCTCTGCTTGTACGTCGGCTTGATGAACGCGCAAACAATCGGAACCTCGATCGCCCGCACCAGGTCGGCCATAAACAGAAAGCTGTTCTCCAGAATGCCGAGGGCGATCACGGTCTGGCCGCGATAGTCGTCCGAAATCTGGCGTCCCAGTTCACGGACTCTCTTCTGAATCTGGTCGGCCGAGATCACCTGCCGTAATCCGGTATTCGACGAAACATTCATATCGGAAGTGGCGCCTCCGGTGTTCGCAGGATTCTATCCCTAACCCGCTCGCGAAAAGTTCGCATTTGCTCTTGCTTTGAAAGGGCGCAGCCTTTAGCCGCGCCGTAACTTCGACAAACCCATCCCGGTTTAAGACTTTGCTGAAAAGCTCGTATTGGGTCTTGTTTTTGGGTGGCGCAGCGGTTTACCACTGCGATAAATGCCTCATTTTTCCGTGCCGGCTTTAGCCTCTGAGGGAACGACAGTATGGCCACAAATGAGTCCCTCAACCTCTTCGCCCAAACTCGACCAGAGGCATGTTACATCATCCCCGCAATCTCATGAATCCAAATCGCCTTCGTCGCCTCCTCTTGCGCTTGAAACTCCGCCGGAACCGCGAATCCTCTCATCCACACCAATGCTCCACTCGCTCCCACGGCCACCGGCCACAATTTCTTTTCCGTCCCCGTCGCATGCCGGTCGCCCAACAGCTCTTTCACTTTTTTAGGAGCCGCCGTATGCGCCGGCCAATACCGATCCCCCGCCCTCCAGTTGCGAACCAAAACTTCCCTCGGAATCTTCTCCGCATCCAACAACTGTCCCCGCTCGTCCTCGGCAACTTCGCGCACATCGACTACGCACGCCTCAATCCGCGTTCCCCGTTCGCGAATCTCCACCGCGCCCGGCAACGCGAGAAAATATTCGTAATCCCCCAGCTCGCTCGTCGCCCCTGCCTCACTGGCAAATCCCCCGGTCGCATTCGCTAAACTCAACTCCTGCCGACCACGTCGCAGGCTCAATCCCGCCGCTAACTCCACTTTCCCGCCTGCCGATCCCTTCGCCAGCTCAATCGCCTTTTCAATCAGCCGGAACGAGATACTCAACGCAGGAGCATTCGCCTCCAGCCACGCTCGCACCAGCCGCCGCTGCGCCGCTAGTGGGAGTTCCATCAACAAGGCCAGCTTCAGCGGCGCCGGACGCCCCAACTCCTCCGCTCCACCACCCGTTTTTTTAATCTCCGGATGCCCACACTCCCAATGTTCCTCTTCTGCCCGCGCGATCTCGGCCAGCTCGCTCATGTGTTCGATCGCCGCCTCGCCAAACTCCTCCCGCACCAACGGCAGCAGCTTGTGCCGCACTCGATTGCGCAGGAAGGTCACGTCCCGGTTCGACGAATCCTCCCGCCAGCTCTGCCCTCGCTCCCGCAAAAACTCCAGCACCTCCGCCTGTCGCACTCCCAGCAGCGGCCGGATCACCTCGCCAAACTTTTGCCCATCTTCTTCCCACACGATTCGCGGATGAATCGCCGCCAGACCCCGAATCCCCGTCCCGCGAAAAATTCGCAGCAGCAGTGTCTCCGCCTGATCGTCGAGCGTATGCGCCGTCGCAATCTTGTTAACGCGTCCCTCCCGTGCCAGCCCGCGAAAAAAATCGTAGCGCAGCTCCCTCGCCGCCGCCTCAATTCCCGCTCCCGCTCCCGAACCAACCTCCACTCCGCTCTTTCCGCCAACGGGAGCTTCACATCCATGCCACTCCAGCCCATGTTCCCGTGCCAGACCCGCAACAAACCGTTCGTCCTCGTCCGACTCCTCGCCGCGCAACTTGTGGTTGACGTGCGCCACCGACAGCACGATCCCCAACTCTTCCCGCAATTCCATCAACAGCCGAAGCAACCCGACCGAATCCGCCCCGCCGGAAACCGCCGCCGCCACCCGGTCTCCCGCCCGAATCGATTCCCGCTTTCGAATTGTCTTCAACAGCGAGTCAGCGAGCCGATGCACGAAGAAATGTTACAGGAACCCAGTCTTCAGTTCCCATTTCCGCCCGCGCCCGCATTACCTGACGGCTGGCGGCTGTTTTTCTGCTATGCTATCCCGCAATGTGGGGCGTTTCGCGCTGGACCGCTAGATTCCTGCTCTTCGCCATGCTCGCTCCGGCCTTCGGACCGATCGCGATGGCGACCTCCGCTCAGCCGGAAGCGATGCACTGCATGCGTCACTCCATGCAGTCGCAATCAAAGCCGTCGCCTTCGAGGCCGGAGCAGACGGCGTCCGACCCTCAGCCCGGCGCCTCGATGTCATGCCATCACGCGATGGCCGCATCGACGACGATGCCCGCCGAAGCCTCGTCGTCCCAGCCCGACCCAAACGAAGTCTCCCTACACGCAATTAACACCTGTTGCCAGGATCACAATTGCTGCTGCTGCTGCGCCGCCTCAGCATGGGCCAAGCCCGCTTCCGGACTTGTCTCTTCCATCATTTTCCAGGTCGAACCCGCGCTCTCCTTACCCAGCCTCATTTTTCGTTCGACCCTGATCTCCGGCCAGGATTCCGCCCGCGCCCCTCCCCACAGCTAAGCCCCTCCGAACCCTGAAATAACGACTGCTACGAGCTTTCACGCTCGGGCTCTGAGCGAAGTGGTCCGCACAAAACTTCCCACTTGTGCTCGCGGCTCGCGCTCTCAGCCCGGCACGCCGGCTTCATGTTAAGGGGATAAATTTATGAATCGCGTCAGACTCTTAGGATTCGCCGTTTTGCTGTTCGCCGTCCCTGCGTTCGGCTCCATCTTTGGTTCCGTTCGCGGTGTAGTTCACGATCCGCAGCACCGTCCCGTGCAAGGCGCGCACGTCACCCTCAAGGCCCAAAATTCCGACTGGACCCAGTCCCAGGACTCCCACGACAGCGGAGGATTCGATTTCACTTCCGTGCCGCTCGGAAATTACACGGTCACCGTCTCATCGAAGGGTTTCCAGGAAACGCGTCAGGACGTGATTGTCCAGTCCGACACCAATCCGGTGTTGCATTTTGAGTTGATGATTGCAGGCGCCAAGGAAACTGTCATTGTTCCCGAGACTCCGGTCGAGGCGACCACGGAAAGCGTCACCCCCACCGTCATGGTGAACCGTATCGACATTCAGGAAACCCCCGGAGCCGACCGCACCAACGGCATGGAGATGATTACCGACTACGTGCCCGCGGCCTATGTCACGCACGACATGCTGCACATGCGTGGAGGCCACCAGGTCGATTGGCTGATCGACGGCGTCCCCATTCCCAACACAAACATTGCGAACAATCTGGGACCTCAGATCGACCCCAAGGACATCGACTACCTCGAGGTGCAGCGCGGCAGCTACGATGCCGACTATGGGGATCGCACCTACGGCGTCTTCAATGTCGTCCCCCGCACTGGCTTTGAACGCTACCGCGAATGCGATCTCGTCATGACCGCCGGGAATTTTTATCAGACGAACGACCAGATCAGTTGCGGCGGACACACCCAGCGCTTCGCCTACTATGCCAGCCTGAATGGAAACCGAAGTCAATACGGGCTGCAGACTCCGATCGGTCAGGTGTTCAACGACGCTGCCAATGGTTATGGTGGATTCGCGTCGTTTATCTTCAATCCCGACCCTAAGAATCAGTTTCGCGTGGTCACGCAATTGCGCCGGGATTATTACCAAATCCCCATCGACCCCGATCCCAACTCCATCGGAAACCAGAATTACCCCAGCTATGGCCTTCACGATAGTGAGACTGAGCCCGATGGGTACGTCACCTTCTCTTGGGTTCACACCTTCAATCCCCAGACTTTGCTCACCGTTTCTCCGTTCTATCACTACAACGGCGCCGACTATCACGGCGGCCCCAATGATTATCCGGTCATCTCCACTGTCACGCAGACCGCCAACTATGCAGGCGGACAGGCAGCCCTAAGCACAAACATCTCAAGAAACGATATTCAAGCCGGCGTCTACGGGTTTTTCCAGCATCAGTACAATTATTTCTTCAATGAATACACCGACGGCACCCCAAACTTCGCCCCCTCTTCCATCGGCGTAAACGGAAGCCTCGCTGCGGAATTTATCAACGACAAGTTCAAGATAACGCCATGGCTCACCCTCATCGCCGGTCTCCGCGCCACCGAGTTCAACGACAAGTCAGTCTCCGAGAACACGGCCGAGCCTCGCTTTGGCGTTGCCATCAGAATCCCCCGGCTGAATTGGGTTTTTCGCGGCTTCTACGGGTACTACTATCAGGCCCCGCCACTCTCCACCGCTACCGACCAATTGCAATCCGGCGGAGGCCAGCAGGGCTTTGGCTTTGCCCCGCTTTATGGCGAGCGCGACCGGGAATGGCAGTACGGCGTCATGATCCCCTACCGCGGTTGGACCCTCGACGCCGATACCTATCAAACCTTCGCCCACAATTGGCTGGATCATAACAACATCGGCGAGTCGAACATCTTTTGGCCCATCACTTGGGATTACGCCTTGATTCAAGGTTGGGAACTTACTCTGCGCTCGCCGAACCTCTGGCATCGCGGCCAGTTTCACCTCGCCTACGCCAATCAGATCGCGCAGGCAACCTCGCCCATCACTGGGGGTTTGATCTGCCCCACGAATCCCCCAACCCCGTCCTGCCCGCTCGACATTCCCCCGGGACTTTCGCCAGTCGATCACGATCAACGAAATACGCTGAACGTGGGATATAACACCCGCCTGCCCTGGCAGACTTACGCCTCAACCAATTTCTATTACGGCTCGGGATTCACCAACGGTTTGCCCGGAGTCCAGTATCCGGGAAATTATTTGCCCGGCCATACCACCGCTGATATCGCCATCGGCAAAGACTTCGCCGAGAAATACACCGTCTCCGTCACCGCCTTGAATGTCGCGAACCGCCGCGTCCAACTCGACAACAGCCTCACCTTCGGCGGATTTCACTGGAACGATCCCCGCCAAATTTATGGCGAGTTTCGCTTCCGGTTTCACTACTAGTTGCCGCTGTCCCGGCCAATTACCGAAAGAGTAACAACACCATGAAGTCGAAGTGGACATGGGCGATCGCGTTATCGACTGCGGCAATCATTGTCGGAGTCAGTATCTATACACACCGCCTCATCGAGTTCGGATTGAGCGCCCGCGATCAGCCCACCTCCCTCGAGGACTTAGTGGCGAGAAAGCTCCGGCGCGCAGCGATTCCCGCGAAGGCGAAGACTCTCCAGAATCCCCTGCCCTCGACCGCTGAGATGCTGATACGAGGCCGCAATCACTGGGCAGATCATTGCGCGACCTGTCATTCCAACAACGGGAGCGGAGACACAATGATCGGAAAGAATCTCTATCCGAAAACCCCGGACATGCGCCTGCCAGACACTCAGTCTCTAACCGACGGCGAACTGTACTACATCATTCGCAACGGCGTCCGCATGACTGGTATGCCGGCATGGGGCAGTCCTCAAGACGGAGATTTGGATCACGACAGCTGGATGCTCGTGTTGTTTATCCGCCACCTCCCCCAAGTCACTGCGCAAGAAGAGCGCGAGATGCAGAAGCTGAATCCTAAGACCGCTGCGGACCGGGACGAAGAACAGCAGGAGGAGAACTTTTTGAATGGAACCACTTCTTCCAAGGAGAATAGCAATGCCCACTAAGTATCGAACAGCACTCCCTACCGTGATGCTCGCCACTGTCGTGGCGATGACCCTGTCGACGCTTTCGACAAATGCCTTTGCTCACGGCGGCGAGCAGCATGTGATGGGTACGGTGACACAACTCGACGCCGCATCCATCACCGTAAAGACGACAACGGGTGAGGTCAAGACCGTCATGATCCTCGCGGACACGAAATTCGCCAAGGGCACATCGACCATCACGCCGCGGGAGCTCAAGGTGGGAGACCGCGTCGTGATTCATGCCAAGCTCGCTGGAACTGCGCTGCAAGCGACCGAAGTCAGAATCGGCGCTGTGGCAAGACCAGCTTCTCATCCTCAGTGAGCACTTCTATAAGGAGGACAACAATGTATCGACGAGATTTTGCAAAGCAATTGGGTGCCGCATTGTTAGCCGGTGGTCTGATCTGTGAACTGCCAGCGAATTCGCAAGAGTCGGCCACGTCGAGTCAATCCAACATGCCCCATGCCATGCCATCGGGGCCGCCGCTTCAGATCGCCATGTTGGTCTATCCCGGCATGACTGCGATGGACCTGGTGGCTCCCCAGTTGGTCTTTGCCGAATTGATGAACTCCGCGGTGCATCTGGTCTGGAAATCCAAAGAAACGGTGACCAGCGACACGGGAATTCCGATCGTCCCGACAATGAGCTTCTCCGATTGCCCCGCCGAATTGGACGTTTTGTTTGTTGGCGGCGGTACTCGGGGAACCTGGGCGCTGATGAACGACTCGGGCGTAAATGAATTCCTGCGAAGCCGAAGCATGAAGGCAAAACTGGTCACCAGCGTTTGCACGGGATCGCTTGTACTCGGCGCGGCGGGACTGCTCAAGGGTTACAGAGCCACCTCCCATTGGGTGGCTCGCGACCTGCTCCCTCTCCTCGGCGCAATCCCCGTGAACGCCCGGGTGGTCGAAGACCGCAACCGGATTACAGGCGCGGGCGTCACCGCCGGCATGGACTTTGCCCTGCGTGTCGCCACCCGGCTGCGCGGCGAAAAATATGCTCAAATTCTAGAGTTGGCCAACGAATACGATCCACAGCCGCCCTTCAAGTCGGGCAATCCTCAGGATGCCAGCCCCGAAGTCAGGGAATTCGTCCGAAACTTCTACGCTCCTGCGATGGGCGAGGCGCGCGCCCAGGCTATGCAAGCTCGCCTGCGTCTCGGTCTGTCGTCGTAAATTGGAATAGGAATGATCATGCATTTGGAGAATTCTTACCGCCTCGCCACTGTCTTCGTACTGCTTCTGCTCCTGTCCGCTTCCTTAGCCTGTGACCGCCATCGGAAGTACGTCGTCCAGGGCGAAGTCATCGCCAAGAACCTGAATACCAGCGAAATCACCTTGAAACACGCCGACATCCCCGGCTTCATGCCCGCCATGACCATGCCCTACCGCATCAAAGATCCCGCCGTTGTTCGCGAACTCCAACCCGGAGACACGATCGCCGCCGACCTCGCCTTCGGACAAGACCGCAGCGACTATTGGCTCGAGGACGTTCGCATCACCGCCCAGGCTCCGCGCCCGCAAGACAAGCCCGCCCTTGCCAACCCTCCCCAAATGCTCCTGCCCGGCGACCGCGTCCCCGACGCCACTCTCACCAACCAGGACGGCAAGACCATCCATCTTTCCGATTTCGCCGGTAAGGCTCTGCTCGTCACCTTTATCTATACCCGCTGCCCCATGCCCGAATTTTGCCCACGCCTCAGCAGCCAGTTTGCAAAAGTGAACGAAGAACTCAAAAAGACTCCCGCGGACTACAACCAGACCCACCTGCTGACCATCAGCTTCGATCCGAAATATGACAAGCCCGCCGTCCTGCGCGAGTACGGACTCCACTATCTGCAGGGCGACGCCGGCGGATTCTCCCACTGGGATTTCGCCGTGGCCAAGCCTGCCGAAATGCAACGCCTCGCCGAAACATTCGGCCTGCACTACGAGGGGCAGGACGACCAGATCGTCCACAGCATGCGCGTCGCGTTGATCGCGCCCGATGGCACCGCCGCCAAGTTCTGGACCACCGAGTGGACCTGGGATGAACTCTTCGCCACCACAAGAAATGTAGCCCGCTCCGCGACTCCACCTTCACCCCACTGACCCGCACCAGCACCTTTAGGCACTCAAGTCTTATAACGGACGTAACTCCTGCCACTCCTTCCACGTATGTATCATCGAGAGTGCGGAAATCGTAAGTCTCCCTCACCGCGCAACGAGGTCTTATGCGTTGGAAGTGGCTTCTTACGCTCATTCTCCTTTTTTCGTCCGCCGCCCTGACTTTTTGCCAGAGCGCCGACAACAGCGCGCCTCCGCTCGGCGACGTGGCCAAGAAAAACAAAGACGTTTCCAAAGATAAAGACAAGGCCACGGCGAAACACATCTTTACCGACGACGACATGTCGGTCCGCAAGAGTCCGATCCCGCCCATCGCCCTCGTCGGCGTCGAAAACACGCAGCTCATCCTAGACGCGCTCCACGAGTTCAAGAGCACGCACGATGCAGCCACAACCGAGCAGATGGTTCACGCCTGGTTTGATGAAGAGTCGCAGATTCTCTCCGACGCCATCGACAACAACAACCGGCTCGCGCAACACAATCGCGTCAAGATGGAAGCCGCGCAAGACGGCTACGGCAATCCCTACAACGGCGTCTACGACAGCAGCGACTATACGAAGATGCGCGAGCGCCAGCTGAGCGAAATGTGGGCGCAGCGCAGCGACGCGCGGAGCAATCAGGATAACTACATGGTTATCACGCGAATCCAGCAGGCCTTTTTTCGCGTCCGCTGCGACGCGATATGGAATCGCAACAAGATGGCCTACGACTGGTTCCGCATCCGCAACGCCAATGGCGTTGGCACCTACTAAGCTTTGCCCGTGTGGCCGGACACTCTTCTCCGCCTGCCTGCCGCTCCAACCAAGTGGCGGATCTTGAAGTCCCAACCCAAAAACCCGTCTTTGAGCCTCAAAATGCCCCAACCCCTCAAAAACTCCAACTCCCCCGCTCGACCCGCATCCAACTACCTGTGGGGATCAGGCTGGAGAGAAATGTTTGCGCTGTTCCGCTACGCTCCGTATAATGCAGAGCGTCCACACCCTGATCGCCACGCGTGCTGTTCTGCGTGAAGAGAACCGGGCATCGTATGTGCCTTGCTCCGGTTTTAGGTCTCAGGTCTGATGAACTGATAGGCTCGGGTTGCGATCCGTTTTCGATCAGCCCAGCGCGCTGGAGCTTCCAGCATTTCCGAAAAATCTGAAGGAGTACAAGGATCCAATGATCAGTAAGTTAACGCTTCGCAAGTCGTCCCGCGCCTTCGTCGTTACGGCCGTTGTATTTGGCCTTTCCATCTTCGCTCTGGCCCAGGCTGCTCCAGCAACAGGTTCTGCGGCTGCCGCCCCTGACTCGCCCTCCGCCGCTGCCGCCTCGCCCATCAAGGCCACTGGCACCAAAGTGGGCACCATCAACATCGAACAGGCGATCTTCGCCTCCAACGAAGGCCGCCGCGATGCCGAGGCTCTGCAGAAGAAGTTCGAACCCAAGCAGAACGAATTGAAGGTCTCGGCCGACGAACTCGACAGCCTGCAAAAGCAGCTCAGCGCCCAGCAGGACAAGCTGAACGAAGAATCCCGCGACAAGCTCGTCAAGCAGATCGAGTCGAAAAAGAAGAGCTTCGACCGCGCCACCCAGGACGCCCAAGAAGACTTTCAGAACCAGCAGGGCGAAATTGGCAACAAAGTTCTCACCAAAATGGCTCCGCTCATCGTGAAGTACGCCAGCGACAACGGCTACGGCATGATCCTCGATACCTCCCAACAGTGGCCTCGCGGTCCCGTGATCTGGTACGGACCCGCCGTCGACATCACCCAACCCGTCGTCGAAGCCTACAACGCCCAGTCCGGCGTTCCCGCTCCCGCCGCCGGCAGCACAACGCCGAAGCCGAAGCCGGCCACCAAGCCTGCCGCGCCCTCGACCCCGAAACAGTAGTAAGACCCCTCGGCTAGAGCAGTTGTCACTTAGAAAATACGAGTTAAGAGGCCGCGTGCAAGCGCGGCCTTTTCCTTGAAAAGAAGAGATCGTGTGGGGCGGGCATTCCTGCCCGCCTGCGTGCACTTGTAATCAATCGGCACGATCCAGGGATGGCTGAGCCAAACCCAAGTTACGCTGGCACCGAATCCGCTCTCCCCTTGGCTGAGAACTAACAGCTGAAAGCTGCTTTTCCCGGGATCAAATCCAGTGCCTCGGGTGTCTATGGGTCATAACGGGCCCGTCCGGAGGACACACAATGTTCAGCACACTGGAAAGCAACTGGGACAACTCTGCCCATCGTGGACGGGCCGCGCTCGTTTCCTTCTCCCTGCAACTCTTCTGCTTGAGCCTGCTGGTCGCCATCTCGATGCTATGGGTCGAGCGGCCGCCGCAGGTTCACTGGCTCCAAATTTCGGCCCCCACCCCATACGCGCCTCACGTCGAACCGCAACCCGCTAATGGCAATCATTCTCCCGCTGTCGGCGCCGCTCACCCAATGCAGATCTTCACGCCCCGAACCGTCCCGCTCGAAACGCCGCGCATCAACGATGTCGGCACAGGGCCCAATATTCCCAGCGCTCCCTCCATCGACGTCGCCGATAGCGGATCCCCCACCGGCATCTTCCGGAGCATCGGTTCCGGCCTCCCTGTCGTGATTCCCGCGCGCCCCGGTCCCGTCAAACCGCTCCCGGTCTCAAACTGGGCCGAGGGCAATATCGTCTTCCGCGTGCAGCCGACCTATCCGATCCTCGCCAAGCAGGCGCGAGTTCAGGGAGCCGTCGAGATGCGCGCCATCATCAGCAAGACCGGAACCATCGAAAATCTGACCGTCGTCAGCGGACACCCCATGCTCGCCGCATCCGCCGTCCAAGCCGTCCGCCAATGGCGTTACCGCCCCTACCTCCTCAACCATGAGCCCATCGAAGTTGAAACCGAAATCACCGTCAACTTCGTCTTGTCGGACAAGTAGGAATGGCAAAGAGCAACATCCAGTCGAGCCAGGAGCGGCTCAATTTCTACCAAGGCCACAAACGATCCGCGAAGAAGCTTTCCCGTCGCGAACCTTGGTGGCCTTGGTGGTTGAAGCTCTCCCAACAGCAGTAAACAGGCAGCCTCGATGCGGTCGCTATAATCGGTTCCGTGAATGCGCCCCGCACCGATCGATCAAACCTGCCTGAAATCCGCTCGCTGATTCTCGACGGTCGCACTTGGGCGGAAGTCTCTCTCACCGCGCTCGGCGAAAACTTCCACACCGTACAGAAACATGTCGGCCCCGGCGTCACCATCTGCGCCGTAGTCAAAGCCGATGGTTACGGCCACGGAGCCGTCGAGTGCGCCCGCGCCCTCGAATCCGAAGGCGCCCAATGGCTCGGCGTCACCGACGCCGCCGAAGGCCTGGCTCTACGCGACGCCGGCGTCGAAGCCCGCATCCTCTTGATGACAGGAATCTGGAAGGGCGAGGAAACTGCCATCGTCGCCCAGAACCTCACTCCCACCCTCTGGGAGCCATGGCACATCGAGTCCCTCGAACGCGCCGCTCGCCAGTCCCAAATTGTTCTTCCCGTCCATCTCAAACTCGACACGGGGATGAATCGCCTCGGCGCGCCGCCCGCAGCCTTGCCGCGCTTGTGCCAGATGCTCACGCAATGCAAATACCTGACTCTCGAAGGCGTCAGCACTCACTTCGCCTCCGCCGAGGTTCTCGACGCCGAAGACGCCATCCGCCAGCTCCACCGCTTCGATGAAGGACTCGCCGTCTTGCACAGCTACGGCCTGCGCCCTCCCCTCATTCACATGGGAAATTCCGCCGCCATGAGCGCGCGCCCCAACACTTGGAAGACGATGGTCCGTCCCGGAATCGCCCTCTATGGATATTCCCTGGCGTTCACGCGCGGCGGCGAAGATGCCCTCATCCCTCCGCTCTCACTGCGCCCCGTGCTCTCCTGGAAGACCCGCGTCCTTACCGTAAAAGACGTCGCCGCCGGAGAACCCGTCGGCTATATGGGCACCTTCGTCACCCAGACGCAGAGTCGCATCGCTGTGCTGCCCGTGGGTTACGCGGACGGCTATCCGCGCCTGCTTTCCAATCGCGCCCGCGTAATCGTCCGCGGCGAGTACGCCCCAGTCGTCGGCCGCGTCTCCATGGACCTGACCATCGTCGACGTCACTCAAATCCCCAACGTCTCCGTCGCTGACGAAGTCATCCTCATCGGCACCAGCGCCTCCGAGACCGCCCACAAAGTTGTCGACGCCGTCGAACTCGCGCGCCTCTGCGAAACCGTCCCCTACGAAATTCTCTGCGGCCTCTCTCAACGTGTCCCGCGCGTTTACACCGGCGGCTCCTGATTGCCCGTCTCCTAAATCTTGGGAATTAACCTGTTGTTAACATTCCGCTCGTCATTCGCCGTTAACATTTTCCCCATGCCCGAAGCGCCATTAAATATTGAAGAGCGAGCCGGATCGCGCGAAGGAATTCAAATCTGGCACCTTTCCGGCCCCCTGACCCTCACCAATGTCTTTGGATTTCAATCCAAACTTCGCGCCGACTCCTCCCGCGCCCTCATCCTGGATTTCACCGACGTGCCCTTGGCCGACTCCGCCGGCATCGGTGCCATGGTCGGAGCCTACGTCACCCGTCAGAAAGACGGCCGCAGCCTCGCGCTTGTCGCCGTCAACCAGCGCATCCACCACGCCCTCGAAGTCACCCGTGTCGAGGGATTTTTCCGCTTCTTCCCCACCATCGCCGAGGCCGAACAAGCCGCTTAACAGAAGCCGCTCGGGTGGCATCGTTAAGACTTAGACGTTTTCAAGAAGCGGCTGCGCCTTCGCCGCACCGATCTTCCGCCCCGCATCGATCAACAGCTTCTCGCCAATCTCTCTCGGGATGTAGAAATAGATTTTTCTCGATGGAATTTCAAACCACATACACTCTTTGAACAGCACCGTCCTCGGTCGACATTCCAAGTCACTCCAGGGAATCTGCAGATTCTTCTTGAACCCGACCACTCCATACCGCCACCACCACCCCTTGCCATCCGGATGAGACAACAAATAAAGCCCGGCCCCATCGGCGCCTACAAAGCACAAATTGCTGTTCTCTGCACTGACAAACATCAAACTGCACTCGTAGCGCTTGCCCAGAAATTCGCTGTTATACCGATATCCGCTCTGAAACAGATACCAGTTCGCTCCACTCCAAAACGTCAGGGCAAGCCCCAGCACTCCGACAATCACGACGACTAGCGTCACGTCCCCACACCCCTCACCGAGAATTCCGCGTTCTCCAAATTATGTGGCCGGGCAATTCGCAGCGCCAGATTACCGTTGTAAACCGCTTGGTTACGCCAGCAATTCTGAATAGGTGTCGAATCGAGGAGCGGCAACCTTTTCCTAGTTCCGCTGGGTGTGATCGGACAACCCTGGTGACAGGCGATGCTGGAACCGTGACGCCGCATTAAGTCAGGACAGAGGCAAGCTCAGGGCTTCGCCGGCAGGGGTTGCCACAGCTCAATCTTGTTCCCATCCGAGTCATAGATCCATGCAAAACGCCCGTAGGATTCGTCCATCCGCTTGGCGTCAATCTTGACTCCCTCTTGTTTCAAGCGGTCGAGCAAAGCGTCCATATCGTCCACGATGTAGTTGATCATGAACGGTGCCGGGCTGGGATCGAAATACTTGGTAGAGCTGGGGAAAATCGTCCAAACCGTAACGTGTTCCTTCTGCGGATCGTCATGCTCGCGCCACGGCAGCATCACTCCTCCACCTTTATCCGCGAGTCCCAGATGCTTCGCATACCAGTCCCGCGCCTGATCTCGATTCGCGGACTTGAAGAAAACGCCGCCGATTCCAATGATGCGCCCGCGCTGTTCCGTTTTAACAGCCGCCTTTGGCTTTTCAGCCTCCTGAGATTTCACGTCCTGCCCAACGCTTAAGTAGGATGAACCGAGCCACAGCCCGCCGATCGCAATCGTGCTCCATCGCATTCTTCTCATGACGTGGCATTATACAAACTCCCTTCCAACGCAGAACGTCCATTTGTGCACCAGTCGTCGTCATAGAAGTAATATATTATTTACATAATGTATAATATACTTGACATAATGTATATTATGTAATACCTTGAAGCCACCTTAACTTGAGGTCATCCAATGTCCCACCGAGAAAAAATCGCCTGGCTATCGCTCCTCGCCATGGCTTTCGCTTATGGCCCCTACTTCGCCTTTGCTGCGAGGAGACCCGTTTCCTGGGAGCCCTGGCCTCACCTGCACCCCCTTGCCTTGTTTGCCTTCGCATCGCTTGTCCGTATGCTCATCCTGGGTGCTGGCTATCTGTATTTCCGTCTTGCTCTCCCTCGCCACGAGCGTCCGCCGCTCGACGAACGCGATCGCGCCATCGAGCGCCGCTCCATCAGTGCTGCTTACTATGTGCTTATCGCCGGAATGATCCTGGTGGGCTGCTTCATGCCCTTCAGTTCCACCGGATGGACCATCGTCAACGCCGCAATTTTCTGGATCGTTGCCGCCGAAGTGGTTCACTACAGCGCCGTGGTCGCCAGCTATCGCGTGCAGGCGTCCTGATGCGAGGCTCGATTTCCAATCGCATCCGAATCCTGCGCTTCATGAACGGAGAGATGTCGCAGGCCGAACTCGGGCACCGCATCGGACTCACCCGGCAGACCATCGCCGCCGTCGAGGCAGGAAAATACTCCCCGTCCTTAGAAGCTGCATTCCGCATCGCAGAGGTCTTCAACGTGCCCCTGGGAGAGGTCTTCCAGTGGGACGCGAACGCCAACTCGTCGCCGGCCTCTTAGTTATCCTGTTACCAACTATGCTGGTCGATCCGGCGTATCAATCGCCATAACAGCTGTCCTCAGCCGATTGCTTTTCTTGGAGCGAGCGCGAGGAGCGCAACCCCGACAACAACGAGGGCGGGTATGTCCCCGAGCAGATGCCCGTGTTCGCTCGCATTATGGAATGCCTGCACCGCCATAATGGCCGCGTGGACGAGGCTCGACCATGCCGTGAACGCAATCAGGCTGCGATTTGCCGAGGGGTTCCGGGATGCGATCAGAAGGAAAATGCCAAGTGTTGCATAGACACCGAGGATCATCTGTTCGTATTCCGGCTGGTTAGGCTGCCATCGCCAGCCGCTCGGCCATAGAAACATCATCAGCGGATAGACACCCAGCAAGAAAATCAGACCCACCAGCACCAGCACAACCTTTAATACCCCTTCTCGAGTCATAGTGTCCTCCAAGCGATATGCCAGAATGGGGTGAAATCTTATAGTTCGGATCACGCCAAGTCAACGCGTGTCGCATTTGGGTAGACGGCGACAAAGTAGCCCACTACCCGCATTTGCATCCCAACCCTCGTTGACAGCCCGTCCCCGGCACGCTAGCATTTTGCCATCGTAGTTGCACCTTCCCGCACTACCCCAAATCGTTGTGGGCCCCGCAATCCGCGACCGGTCTCAGCCGGATCGTTCTAATGGGACAAACCCGAAGGAGAAGTCCATGAAGAAGATTCTTGCTTTCCTGGTTGTGCTGGCATCGCTGCAAATGGCCCCGTCCGCCTGGGCGGCTTGGGGAAGCTTCGTCTCCACCGGCACCGCGACGGGCTTTGGCAATCCCTCGTGCGCCAGTTTCGCCGCCGGCAGTGTCGCATGCGCCGTGCGCAGCGGCACCTCCACCATGATGGTGAATACCTATGCCTCCGGAGCGTGGGGCAAGTGGAAGAACCTCGCTGGCGCCGTCAGTTCCGATCCCAGCTGTACTAACGACGGTAAGGGAAACGTATTCTGCGCCGCGACGTCCACCAACGGCAACCTGCAGGTAGCCGAACTCACCGGGGGTGCATGGACAAACCCGCTCAAAGTGAAAGCAACCCTCTACTCCGCTCCGAGTTGCGCCTTGTACACGGCGGGCGAGGTGCTCTGCGCGGCCCGCAACTCAGCGGGCGGCTTAGCCTGGTCCCTCTACAACGGCACCAGTTGGAGCGCCTTCGCCAACCTCACCACCACTGCCTTCACCGCTCCCAGTTGCACCACCGACAATAACGGAGGCGTCATTTGCGCGGTCTACACCACCGCGTACGTGACCCTGGTCAACCGCTTCGCGGGCGCGTGGGAAGGCTTCCTCAACCTCGGCGGAATCGCCGCGGGCACGCCCGATTGCACGTCGTTGAATGAGAGCGGAAACGTCGCTTGTTTCGCCGAAGGTTATTCTTCGTCAATCTACCCCACCCGTTTCACAGCAGGAGGCTGGGCCGTCGCCGATTGGACACCCTATAGCGGCGGTCTCGGCGGAGAAGTAAATACAGACGCCAACTGTACTTCGCAGGCTGCGGGCGAGTTGGTCTGTGGAGCCTACGCCGTCGGTCCCTACAACAGCGAGATGTACGCCAACGTCTATAACGGCTCAGGCTGGACTGGCTGGAGCGCCGTCGGTGGCGTCGGTGTCGGCGTCCCAGCCTGCGCCCCACTCGGCAGCGGACAGGTGATCTGCGTCGTGATGGGTCCCGACAACAAGTTAACCAGCGTAGTCGGCCCCTAAGCCTCAGTCACAATTCTTCAAAGCACACTCCGTGTGAGGACGGGCGACCTCGCCCGTCCACCACAATCGCCCGATCGCTTTCTTTATTGGTCGGGATTCTTGTCCAGCGAGCCCACGGGCCAGAACAATCCCAGCAAAATTATTTGACTTAAGCCTCACCCGGTCCGAACATTGAAGGTGTCAACCACGTGGGTAGCTTCGGCAGCTGTTTACGGAGAACTGAAAAACTGAGAACTCCCCTAGGTCCTTATTCCGCAATATTTTGCGAATAAGTCCCTTAAAATCAAAGATCTGAAAGAGCGGTCAGTCCTAAATATATGATTCTAAAGGATCGAAAAATAGAAAGAAGTGGACAGCGACGACGGGCGGGAACAAAGAGCCAAATGCCAAGAGCTAAGAGCCATCGAGCGAACAACTTACAGCCAATGCTATTAAGGGTAAGAATATACTTGTCTCATCAACCCCTTTGTGTCAAAGTGAGACTGACAGGGCAGCGGGCGGCGGGGGTGTACGATGACTCGCGTCCGATTTGTGGACATCGGTCATTTCGCCAATCTTATTTTCCGCTCCGATGGAAAGGGATTATTTGCCGTGCTTATTTTAGTTGAGTGTTTCCTTGATGAGAGTTCAGACGAGGAACGGAAGGAGATATTGTGCGTAGCTGGCTTTGTGGCGCATGAGGTTTACTGGAAGGCGATGCAGCAGGAGTGGGTTGAACGCCTAGAGAGGGATTCCATAGCCTACTTTCATGCTGCCGATTGTAAATCCCTAAGCGGGCCATTTCGGGTGTTAACTCGCAAATATGGTTCCGTCGCAAAGGCACGCCCGATAGCTAATAAACTCCGCAGCGATCTTGAACAGATCATAGCGCCGTATCACTGGATTGGATTTGGAGTTGGCGTTCCAATATCTGAATACAGCGAAGTATTCCATGTGAGTCCAGCCGCCCGCCTGCTCTATCCCGAAGGTGATCCGACCGAAGCTGCCTATGCGAAGCTCATGTATTTGGCTGCGAGATCGGCGCGAAAGAATACTCCAAAGAATGCTCCGAAAATTGAGATTGCTTACGTCATTGACGAGGCCGAATTTTCTGGAAAAATCGCGGATGCATTTAAGGCAATAAAACAGAACAATCCAGTAATCGGCAAGGTTATGCGAAGTATCCTGCCATTGGATGACAAGGTAACACCCCCACTTCAAATGGCAGACTTGATTGCGAGTGTAGTAAAAGACGGAATCTTGGAACGATTTAGAACTGGAGAGCCGCTAAGGTTGCCGGACAACTGGCAGGGGCATTTTGACGAGGGAGGATTATACCTTCTCGATAAGAAGTCTATCCTTCACGACATTAGGGCAACGCTCAAAAGTAAGCGGTATTACAAGGGGAAATTGGCGAAGCGACCTGTTGTTCCGCTGAGCAAGAGCGAAAGAAAACGCAGGCAAAAAGTTGCAATCCAGAAACGGAGTTTCGACAAGATATTTAACCCGAAGAGAGACAGCGAAAAGTAGTGCGCTATGATGGTGATGAATGAAACACTCCGAAGAGTACCAAAGGTTCACG
>Ga0182016_10000367_pt1 | contig 56308 bp, 40 predicted proteins | sample 712S2MmetaG_FD_120491 | JGI IMG/M metagenome (GOLD analysis project Ga0182016, IMG submission 120491) | Permafrost microbial communities from Stordalen Mire, Sweden - 712S2M metaG | ecosystem: Environmental > Terrestrial > Soil > Wetlands > Permafrost | place: Sweden: Stordalen | collected...
CTGGTTCAGGTTGATCGTCGTCAGAAACTCGGGTTGAGCTTGAGGTTTTCCACGCATCCTTCTCTGACCTTTTTACCTCGCCAGTATTCAAACTTTCTGGGAGTTTTTCAGCAAACTGTTAGATATCCTGGTGGGAAAACATGGTTGATTCCCTTCTTTCATAGTTGGGCAAAGGGCCAACAGAATAAACTCATAGTAGAACCGTTCGCGGGGGGAGCTTCCATTGCGCTTTCGTGTCTTGAGGCGAACATCTGTCAGAAGGCGCTTCTGATCGAACTTGACCCCAACATCGCCGCTGTTTGGAAAACAATTCTCGGGCGTGAATGGAAGCGTTTCACCGAGAAGATTAAAACCTTCAACCCAACTATCGCCTCACTCGAACGAGAATTGGTTGTAACAGCTGTGTCAACTTTCGAGCGGGCATGGCAAACAATTTTGCTAAACCGAATTAACCATGGAGGGATTACTGCAGTTGGATCTGGGCGACTCCGGAGAGGAGAAGGTGATAAAGGAATTGGTTCAAGGTGGTATCCAGAAACACTCATTCGCCGAATTGAGCGTATCCGCGCTTTGCGCAAGCGCATTGAATTTATCCAAGGGGACGGATTGAGATTTCTCAAAGACGGCGGCGAAGCTCGGTCGGTTTATTTTATAGATCCACCATATCCGATAGCTGGTAGGCGACTTTATGATTATTGGAATGTCGATCACTCAGGGCTTTTCACCGCAACTGGTGAAGATTGGGAAGAAAAGGCATTCGCACTCCATCCGGATAAGTGGCGAGAGAAATGGTTGACTGAACCGTTTCTCCCTCATCCGCTGCAGGCTTTTTTTGTCCCGCATTTCGTTCCAGAACAGGATTGGAAAAATACAATTATCGATGGCGGGTTGTTATTTGATCGATTTCGTATTGCTGCAACGGCGCGGGAAAAGATTTCTCAAGATCTTGGACAGCGCATTGCGGCTTGGAATCAAACCGCCATTACTGGAGCAAGACAGGCGTTGGAGATTGGTAATTAGTTCGGTCTGTGCGTGACTGGCTATCAGAAAACTCGGCGGTGCGCTCTATTGTGAGCGCCGCTACGGCCGCGTCTTCGTGGGTCACAACGGCGCGGATTCTTACTACAGCGGGCGGGGATTCCGCGGCTCGTTAAGGGTTTAAAGTGCGTGCCGCACGGGCCGCCGTGTCTCGCGACCTTCCGGAATTCCATGAAACCGATTCAAGGTTGATGATTCATAAAAATGAGCGTATTGAGGGACAAGGTGGTTAAAATTATTTTGCCGGCCATCGGCTTGAACTTGATTCTAGCCGCGCCCACGTTCGCCGGTCCGCCGTTTCTGACGGACGATCCGGCGCCGGTGGATTATCAGCATTGGGAATTTTATGTCTTCGGCAACGGCGACCATGCCAGCGTCAATGATTACGCCATCAACGGCCCGGCCGTGGAATTGAATTACGGCGTGCTGCCCGACACGCAGCTTCATCTGGTGCTCCCGATGACCACGGTGGGCGCCGGGCGCGCGCCGACCGCGACCGGTCTGGGTGACATGGAATTGGGCGTCAAATACCGGTTCGTGCATGAAACGGACTCGTGGCCGCAAATCGGGATTTTTCCGATGGCCGAATTGCCGACCGGCGACGCCGACCGCGGTTTGGGCAACGGGCGGACCTGGTTTCGCCTGCCGGTCTGGTTGCAAAAGAGCCGGGGGCCTTGGACAACTTACGGCGGCGGCGGCGCGGTTTTGAATTCCGCGCCTAGCCAGCGCGATTATCCGTTTGGCGGCTGGCTCGTGCAGCGGGATTTCGGGCCGCAGCTCACGCTGGGCGGTGAACTTTTTGCGCAGGGACAGGACACCGATGCCGACCGCGGTTTTGCCGCGCTCAACTTCGGCGGTTCCTACAATTTCAGCGAGCATTTCAGCCTGTTGTTCAGCGCCGGGCACAGCGTGGCGGGTGACCATCACCTGCTCTGGTATTTCGGGTTATACTGGACCTGGGGACCGGAAAAATCCTCCCGGCCATAGTCGAATCCATGGCTGTGCGCGGTTATCATTTGGCAAAGGAGGCGGTGTACAAAATCCCCGGGCAGCGTAGATTGTCGGCTGCGAATGTGCAGAATTTGAAAACATTTATTGCGTAACGACCAAATATGGGTAGAAAATGAGTGAACGAAGGCTAATTCGCCAAGCGATGACCCGAAGTTTAACAGCTAGCGCTAATGTCGGCCGGCCGGCGCAACTCACTGCACCGCCGAAACAAGGACTTTACGACCCACAGTTTGAACACGATGCCTGCGGGGTGGGCTTTGTGGTCAACCTGAAGGGGAAGAAATCCCACAGCATTGTCCAGCAGGCGCTCCAGGTGCTGCTGAATCTCGATCATCGCGGCGCCTGCGGTTGCGAAGTGAACACCGGCGACGGCGCGGGCATTTTGATGCAGACGCCGCACGGCTTTTTGCAGCTCGCGGCCAAGGAAGCCGGGTTCGCCCTGCCGGCGTTCGGGGAATACGGCGTGGGCATGGTTTTTCTGCCCCAGGACGCCGCGCAACGTGCCGGGTGCGAAAAGGTTTTTGGCGACATCATCGCCGAGGAAGGCCAGCACGTGCTCGGCTGGCGCACAGTTCCGACGGCCAATGCGTCGCTGGGCGCGACGGCGAAGGCGTCCGAGCCGTTCATGCGGCAGATCTTCATCGGACGCGACGCAAAGCTCACCGACGACCTGGCGTTTGAACGCAAGCTCTACGTCATCCGCAAGCGCGCGGAGAATGCCATCCGCTATTCCGGCAAGGTCAAGGGCGGCGAATTTTTCTATCTTGCGAGCCTGTCGTACAAGACCGTGGTTTACAAGGGCATGTTGCTCACGACGCAATTGCCGGGGTATTACCCGGACCTGTCGCACCCGGCGCTGGAATCGGCGCTGGCGCTGGTGCATTCGCGCTTTTCGACCAACACCTTTCCGAGCTGGAACCGCGCGCATCCGTATCACTACCTCGCGCACAACGGCGAAATCAACACGCTGCGCGGCAACATCAACTGGATGCACGCGGCGCAATCGAATTTTGCCTCCGACCTGTTCGGCGATGACATCAAGAAAATCATCCCGGTCGTCAACACCGATGGCAGCGACTCGGCGATGTTCGACAACTGCCTTGAACTGCTCGTCATGGCGGGCCGCGAACTGCCGCACGCGATGATGATGATGATTCCCGAGCCATGGGAGAACCACGAGAGCATGGATCCGGAACGGCGCGCGTTTTACGAATATCATTCGTGCCTGATGGAACCGTGGGACGGCCCGGCGTCCATTGCCTTTACCGACGGCAAGGTGATCGGGGCGTGCCTCGACCGGAACGGCCTGCGCCCGTCGCGTTATTACGTCACGAAGGATGATCTGGTCATCATGGCATCGGAGGCGGGCGTGCTGCCGGTGGCCCCGGATCGGATTGCCATCAAGGGCCGCCTGCAGCCGGGCCGGATGTTTCTGGTGGACCTCGAACAGGGCCGCATCGTCGCCGACGAGGAATTAAAGAACAAATTTGCCCGGGCGCATCCCTACCAAAAGTGGCTGGATGAGCATCACGTGTTGCTCGAGAATCTGCCGGAGCCGCCACGGGTTCACGCGCCGGACTACGCGACGATTTTGCAGCGTCAGCAGGCGTTTGGTTACACGTTTGAAGATGAGCGTTTCATCATCGGCCCGATGGCGAACGACGGCGTGCAACCGCTCGGTTCCATGGGCACGGACACGCCCCTGGCGGTGCTGTCGAACAAGCCGCAGTTGCTTTACAATTATTTCAAGCAGCTGTTCGCGCAGGTCACCAATCCGCCGATCGATCCGATTCGTGAGGAAATCATCACCTCCACGGAAACGATGGTGGGCGCGCGGGGCAGCCTGCTCAATCCCACGCCCGAAAGCTGCCGGCTGATCAAATTGGAATATCCGATTCTCACGAACGAGGAGCTGGAAAAGCTGCGCCATGTCGGGGGCGACGCTTTCAAATGTGCCACGTTGCCGATTTTGTTCCCGGCCGCGGAGGGCGCAAAGGGACTGGAAACCGCGCTCGCCAAACTGTTTGCCGCAGCGGACCAGGCCATTGCCGGCGGCGCCAACATTGTGATTCTTTCGGATCGCGGCGTGGACGCGCAACACGCGCCGATCCCGGCGTTGCTGGCGGTGTCCGGCCTGCACCATCATTTGATCCGGGCGGGGGTGCGCGGCAAGATCGGCCTTGTGCTCGAATCCGGCGAACCGCGCGAGGTGCATCATTTTGCGCTGCTTATCGGGTACGGTTGCAGCGCCATCAACCCGTATCTGGCGTTCGAGACGCTCGACGCCCTGATTCGCGATGGCCTGCTCCTCAAGCTGGACCACCCGACCGCCGTCAAGAAATACATCAAGGCCGCCGTGAAAGGCGTGGTCAAGACCATGGCCAAGATGGGCATCTCGACCATCCAAAGCTATCGCGGCGCGCAAATTTTTGAAGCCGTCGGCCTGAACAGCAGTGTGGTGGACAACTATTTCACCTGGACGCCGTCCCGCATCCAGGGTGTGGGCATGGACGTGCTGGCGGAGGAGGTGCTTAAGCGGCATAGCCATGCGTTTCCGGACCGCGCCGTCAATGGTACGCTGGATCCCGGCGGCCAGTACCAATGGCGCGACGGCGGCGAGTTTCATTTGTTCAATCCGCAGACGATTCACAAATTGCAAATCGCCTGCCGCCTCAACAGCGAAAAAATTTACCGCGAGTATGCCGGGTTGATCAACCAGCAGGCGGCCAACCTCTGCACGCTGCGCGGCCTGCTCGATTTCAAGGTCGCGGAAACCCCGGTTCCGATCGGGGAAGTCGAATCGGTTGAGGAAATTGTGAAGCGGTTCAAAACCGGCGCGATGAGTTACGGTTCAATCAGCAAGGAGGCGCATGAGGCGCTCGCCATTGCCATGAACCGGCTCGGCGGCAAAAGCAACACCGGCGAGGGCGGCGAGGACTCGGAACGCTACCTGCCGATGCCGAACGGCGACTCGAAGAACAGCGCCATCAAACAGGTCGCCTCCGGCCGCTTTGGCGTGACGAGCCATTACCTCGTCAACGCGCGCGAACTGCAAATCAAAATGGCCCAGGGCGCCAAGCCGGGGGAAGGCGGCGAGTTGCCGGGCAAGAAGGTTTATCCGTGGATTGCCAAGACCCGCTTCACCACGCCGGGCGTCGGCCTTATTTCGCCGCCGCCGCATCATGACATCTACTCCATCGAAGATCTGGCGGAATTGATTCATGATTTGAAAAACTCAAACCGCGACGCCCGGGTGAGCGTCAAGCTGGTGGCCGAAGTCGGCGTCGGCACCATTGCCGCCGGCGTCGCCAAGGCGCATGCGGATGTGGTTTTGATTTCCGGTCACGACGGCGGGACGGGCGCGTCGCCGTTGTCGTCGATCAAACACGCGGGCGCGCCGTGGGAGCTCGGCCTCGCCGAGACACATCAGACGCTCGTGTTGAACAATCTGCGCAGCCGCATTTACGTGGAGACGGACGGCCAGTTGAAGACCGGCCGCGACGTGGCGGTGGCGGCATTGCTCGGCGCGGAGGAATTTGGTTTTGCCACCGCCCCGCTGGTGGTGCTGGGTTGCATCATGATGCGCGTCTGTCATTTGAACACGTGCCCGGTCGGCGTGGCCACGCAGAATCCGACGTTGCGCGCGCGGTTCACCGGCGACCCGGATTACGTCGTGAATTTCATGCGGTTCGTGGCGCAGGAACTGCGCGAAATCATGGCCCGGCTCGGTTTCCGCACGATCAATGAAATGATCGGGCGCACGGACAAATTGATCCCTTGGAAGGCCATTGAGCATTGGAAGGCGAAGGGGCTCGACCTGACGCCAATCCTGCATCAGCCGGAAGTCGGACCGGAGGTTGGCCGCTACCGTCAGGTTGACCAGGATCATGGTCTGGAGAAGTCGCTGGATGTGACCCGGCTGCTCGAAATTTGCCAACCGGCCATCGAACGCGGCGAACGCGTCCATGCCGAGATACCGATCCGGAACGTCAATCGCGTGGTGGGCACCATCGTGGGCAGCGAAGTGACGAAGAAGTACGGGCCGAACGGATTGCCGGAAGACACCATCCATCTCAAGTTCAACGGCAGCGCGGGCCAGAGCCTGGGGGCATTCATCCCGCGCGGCATGACGATTGAACTCGAGGGCGATGCCAACGACTATTTCGGCAAGGGCATGAGCGGGGGCAAAATCATTGTTTACCCGTCCAAGGACTCGACCTTTGTGGCCGAGGAAAACATCATCATCGGCAACGTGGCGCTTTACGGCGCGACCAGCGGCGAAGTGTTTGTGCGCGGCATGGCGGGCGAACGATTCGGCGTGCGCAACAGCGGCGTGGACGCCGTCGTGGAATCCATCGGCGACCACGGTTGCGAATACATGACCGGCGGCCGCGTGGTGGTCATCGGCCGGACCGGACGCAATTTCGCGGCGGGCATGTCGGGCGGGGTCGCCTATGTGCTCGATGAAGCCGGCGATTTTCCCACGCGCTGCAACCAGGCCCTGGTGGGCCTGGAAAAGCTCGAGGACGCCGACGAAATCGAAGCGGTCTGGAAATTGATCCAGCGGCATCAGGCCTATACGAACAGCGCCCGGGCGGCGAAAGTGCTGGCCGATTGGAAAAAGCTGGTGCCGAAGTTCGTGAAGGTGATGCCCAAGGATTACAAACGCGTGCTGCAGGCCATGAAGAAGGTTGCCGAACAGGGATTGAGCGGCGATCAGGCGGTCATGGCTGCCTTCGAGGAAAACATCCGCGACGTCGCGCGCGTCGGCGGCGGTTGATCCGAATCAAAATGAATTTCAACGCCAAGACGCAAAGACGGGAAGGCGCAAAGTATTTTTGCGGGAGACTTTGTTTTGTTCCTGGCGCCCTGGCGCCTTGGCGTTAACACGTTTTTAAAAAAATCAAAATGGGCAAACCGACAGGATTCATCGAATATCTCCGTGAACTGCCGAAAGATCGTTCGGCGGCGGAGCGCATTGCGGACTGGAAGGAATTCCACTTCCACATGGAGGAGAAAAATCTGCGCGAGCAGGGCGCGCGCTGCATGGATTGCGGGATTCCCTTCTGTCACAACGGCTCGCTGCTCAGCGGCATGGCCAGCGGCTGCCCGATTCACAATCTGATCCCGGAATGGAACGATCTCGTCTATCGCGGCCTCTGGAAGGAGGCGTTGGAGCGGTTGCACAAGACGAACAACTTCCCCGAATTCACCGGCCGGGTCTGCCCGGCGCCGTGCGAAGGCTCGTGCGTGCTCGGCATCAACAATCCGCCGGTGACGATCAAAAACATCGAGTGCGAAATAATTGATCACGGCTGGGAGCACGGCTGGGTGACGCCGGAACCGCCCAAGGTCCGCACCGGCAAAAAGGTGGCCGTCGTCGGCTCCGGCCCGGCCGGGCTTTGTGCCGCCGCGCAATTGAACCAGGCCGGCCATCGCGTCACCATTTTTGAACGCGCCGACCGTCCCGGCGGATTGCTCATGTACGGCATTCCGAACATGAAGCTCGACAAGGATCAGGTGGTGCTGCGCCGCATCAAACAGCTGGAAGCCGAAGGCATACAGTTTCTCTGCAACACCGAAGTCGGGGTGAATTACCCGGCGGAAAAAATGTTGAAGGAATTCGATGCGGTGATTCTGGCGACCGGGGCGACCCAACCGCGGGATTTGCCGGTGCCGGGCCGCAATCTCAAGGGCGTTCATTTCGCCATGGATTTCCTCACCGCGAACACCCGCAGCATCCTGGATGGTAAGAAAAATGGCAGCTTCATTTCCGCGACCGGCAAGGATGTCGTGGTCATTGGCGGCGGCGATACGGGCACGGACTGCGTAGGCACGGCGATGCGCCACAGCTGCAACCGCCTCGTGCAGGTGGAGATTTTGCCCAAACCGCCGCTGGATCGCGCCGCGGACAATCCGTGGCCGGAATGGCCGAAGGTTTACCGGCTGGATTATGGCCAGGAGGAGGCGGCTGCGAAATTCGGCGCTGACCCGCGCGTTTATCTCACCACCGCGACGAAATTTGAAGGCGATGCGGGCGGTAACGTCAAGGCCGTGCATACCGTGCAGGTGCAATGGGAGCGGAACGAGAAAGGCCAGTTCCTTCCGAAGCCCGTGCCCGGGACGGAAAAGGTTTTGCCCGCGCAACTGGTGCTGCTGGCCATGGGCTTTCTCGGGCCGGAACAGCCGTTGTTGGAAGCGCTGGGCATCGAACGCGATGCCCGCAGCAATGCCAGGGCCGAGTTCGAGAAGTATACCACCAACCGGAAGGGCGTTTTTGCCGCCGGCGACTGCCGTCGCGGCCAAAGCCTGGTGGTGTGGGCGTTCAATGAAGGCCGCGGCGCGGCGCGCGAGTGCGACCGTTATTTGATGGGACACACCGATTTGCCATGAGTAACGGGTGTCGTGTGAAAACAACTTTGCTATTTAGCCCGCCATGGCGCACGTTGGCCGCATGACGCAACCGCTCGCGCTCGTTTTTTACGAGAAGCTGATGCCCGGCAGCCAGTTGGTGAACCGGCTGCAGGATTTGAATTATCGCGTCCAGACGGTCAATGACCTGGCGTCGCTGCAGCAAAGCGCGCGCGACGAGGGTCCGTTGCTGGTGATTGCGGATCTGGCCGGTCGGGCCGAGGTTTGCCGCGTGATTGCGGCCTTGAAGGCGGACGCCGCCACGAGCCACATTCCGGTCATTGCTTTTGCGGGCGAACCGGCGGCGGAATGGCAGGCGGCGGCGCAAAAGGCCGGCGCGACGCTGGCGGTGAGCGAGGCCGCCATTGTCAACTACCTGCCGCAGTTGCTCAATCAGGCATTGCAGGTGGAGTGAGGCTGCCGGATTGCCAAACGTTAAAATCGGGTTAAAAACTTGTGCTTGACGCGGGCACAATAAGTATTTAATGTCACATTCTAACAGGCATGAGTGACACTGAAAAGTGACTACAGGCACGGCTGAAATTCAGTCGTGTCTTTTTCACTTGGGAAACGCGACTCGGAAGTCAGGAGAGATTATGGCCAGTGGCAAAGTCAAGTGGTTCGATAATAAAAAAGGGTTTGGGTTTATCGCCCAAAATTCAGGGCAGGACGTATTTGTGCATCATTCGTCCATTGTTGGTACGGGATTCAAGACACTGAACGAGGGAGACGACGTTTTATTTGACGTGGTCGTCAGTGATAAAGGGTTAAAAGCCCAGAACGTTCAGCGCGTACACCAGCAGTAACCAAGCCGTTGTCGGAATACAGTTGAGCGACCCCGGGGAAAGTGGTTTCGCCAGCGGTGGTTAATGAAGCGGTGTGTCCGCAGTGGATTCGAATGTGACACGGATTTCCGGCCTTTATCTGCATGTGCCGTTTTGCGCGCAAAAATGCGCGTATTGCGCCTTTTACTCCGAGCCGTCCAAGGGTGACCTGGTAAATCGCTACGTTGCCGCCCTCCTGCGCGAGCTGGAAATCGTTGCGGACGATCTCAACCCCAAAACCATTTTCTTTGGCGGCGGCACGCCCTCCCTGCTCAATCTTCACCAATGGGAACAAATCCTCCAAGCCATGGAACGCTTGAATTTGCTCGGCGCGGAGGAATTTACCGTCGAATGCAATCCCGCCACCGTCTCGGCCGACAAGGCGAAACTGCTCCGTGACTTCGGCGTGAACCGCATTTCCATGGGGGTCCAGTCGCTCGACGAATCCTTGCTCGACCGCCTGGGCCGCATCCACACCCGCGACACGGTTTTCAAGTCCTTCGAGGTTTTGCGGCATGCCGGGTTCGACAATTTGAATCTGGATTTGATGTTCGCCATCCCGGGCCAGACGCTGGACATCTGGCGGGCGACGCTCCGGGAAGCCCTCGCGCTCGGCAGCGAGCATTTGTCCAGCTACGAAGTCATTTACGAGGACGACACGCCGCTGTTTGCGCAGCTGCAGGCCGGTGAATTTGATGTGGACGAGGACCTGGCGTGCGCGATGTACGAGGAAATGATCGCGTGCGCGACGACCGCCGGTTTGCAGCAGTACGAAATAGCCAATTTCGCACGCAATCACTCCGAACCCCGAACTCCGAACTCCGAACGCCCATTTTTTGCCTGCCGGCATAACGTCAACTACTGGCGCGGCGGTTCATTTTACGGCCTCGGCCCCAGCGCGACCGGTTATGTGCGCGGGGTGCGGACGAAAAACTGGTCGAACACGCAGCTTTACTGCGAGCAATTGGAGCAGGGAACGCGCGCCATTGAATCACGCGAAGAATTGCCGCCGTTGAAACGTGCCGGCGAAACCGCCGCGTTCGGTTTGCGGATGAACACCGGCTGGCCGTTTGAGGAATTCCAGCGCGCGACCAGCTTCGATTTGCGCAACGAGTGGTCGGCGGACATGAATCAACTGGCCGGACGCGGCTGGGGGGAAATTTCCCCGGACGGCTTTTATCTCACCCGGCAGGGGCTGCGCTTTGCGGATTCCGCGGCCGAACTGTTTTTGCGCTGAGCCGGGGGGAGCAATTTTTTCAGGCCGCCGGCTTCGGGGTCAATCGGCGGCTTTTGAACCTTCCCCGCCGACCGTTTCATTTCCTTTGCCCAATGTTTGAATCGCGAGAACCCCGGCAATTACGGAAATGGCCCCGCAGGTGAGGTAGGGCAGCACGGGGATGCGCAAATAAAGCATCGCGGCGAAGATCGGGCCGAGGATGCGCGCCAGGCTGCCGGCGCTTTGGGCCACGCCGATGGTGGCGCCCTGTTCATTCGCAGGCGTGAGGTTGGAAAGCAAACCGAATACCGGCGCGCGGGTCAGGCTGGAACCGACGGCCAGCAACGCGAGCACCAGCAGCATTTTAATCCACGGCCAGTCCGCCAGGCGCAACACTGCCAGCCATTTCAACTGGCCGTCGCCCTTGATGAACGGCAGCAGCGTGAGACTGATGCCCGTCAGCACGAGGCTCAAGGCAATCAGCTTCGGTTCACCGAGCCGCTTCACGAGCCGGCCAATCACGCCGCCCTGGATGAACACCGCGATGATCCCGCAAAAGACAAAGACCGAAACCACGGTCATGGCGGGTTTGGTTTCGTCCACGGTGATGCCCAGGTTGAAGTTGTCGTTCACGAGCAACGGCAGGGTGGTTTCAAAACAACTGAAAGCAAAGGTGGCCAGGAAAAAAATCAGGATCAGCATGCCAATTTTCGGATGGGCCAGCGTATGCCCCCATTGTTTCAACCGCGGCCGGTTGCTCGCGTGGCCGGACGACGGCTGAAGGCTCTCGGTCAGAATGGAGAAGGCCAGCAGGAAATTGGCCCCGCAAAGCGCCGCCGCGGTCCAACCCGGGCCGGTGGCCCCGAAAAACTTCAGCGCCAGACCGCTCAGGGCCGGGCCCAGGATGAATCCGAGTCCGAACGCCACGCCGATCAGCGCCATCCGCTTGGACCGGTTTTCGGGCGGCGTGATGTCGGCGATATAAGCCTGGGCCACGGTGATGTTGGCGCCGCAAATGCCGGCGAACACCCGCGAGATGAGCAGCGCCCACAACGCGGCGGCGTGATTTTCAAAGCCCGACCCGATGGCAAACAGCACATACGACAATGCCGCGCCGGCGGTGCTGACCAGCATGACGGGACGCCGGCCAATGTGATCGGACCAGCGGCCCAAAACCGGCGCGAAGAGAAACTGCATCGCGGAAAACGAGGCAATGATGCCGCCGATGACAAAGCCGCCCGCGCCATAATGCCGGCTGTAAATCGGCACCAGCGGCACGACGATGCCGAAGCCGATGAGGTCAATGAAGACCGTCAGAAAGACGACGAGCAACGATGGCTTGCGATTCATGTCTGCCACGAGTGGGAAGTCTAATTGCCGTCAGAAGCGAGTCAATTTTTCCGGCCAACTATTTTCCGGCGAATAACTTTGTGAATTGATTGCGAACGAGTATTTGGAATTCCCGCTTGTGGCCGGTTCAAATTAGCGGTCTCCTGTTCGCATGATTGATTCCGTTTCCGAGACCGCCGGGGCAACGGCGGATTTGAAAAAGGCTCCGCGCCGCAAATCCGCCATCCGCAGTCCGCAATCCGCCTTGGTGGACCGGTTGCCGCCGCACTCGCCCGAGGCCGAGCAGGGCGTTCTGGGTTGCGTGCTGCTTTCGCCGAACGAGTGCATGGGCGAATGCATGGAGAAACTCAAGGACGGCCGGGAGGTGTTCTACGACCTGCGGCACCAGACCATTTTCGAGATGCTGGTGGCCATGTATGACACGCGCGTGGCGATTGACGTCATCACCCTGCAGCAACGGCTCAAGGACAAGCAGCTGCTGGAGCAGGTGGGCGGCATCGCGTATCTCTCGCAGCTCCAGGACGCCGTGCCGAGCGCGGCGAATCTGAGTTATTACCTCGACATCGTGCGGGAAAAATTCCTGCTGCGGAAGATGATCCAGACCTGCACGGACGTCGTCGGGCGGGTCTACGACTATGAAGGGGAGGTGGAGGCCCTGCTGGATGAAGTCGAGCGTGATGTTTTGAGGATTTCCGAATCGCGGGCGCAGGGCGAAATGCTCACGACCAAGGATCTGGTCAGCAAAGCCATCGGGACGATTGAAAACTTTTTCAGCCGCAAGGGAATCCTCACCGGACTGGCGACGGGCTTCACGGACTTGGACCGGATGACGGACGGTTTGCACGGCAGCGAAATGATAGTGATCGCGGCGCGGCCGAGCATGGGCAAGACGTCGCTGGCGATGAACGTGGTGGAGCACGTGGTGTTGGAGCAGAAACTGCCGGTGGGCGTGTTCAGCCTGGAAATGAGCGCGGAGGCGCTGGTGTTGCGCATGATGTGTTCGATTGCGCGGGTGAACTTGCGGAGCATTCGCGAGGGGTTCATGAGCGAGTCGGATTTTCCGAAACTGACCAGTGCGGCCGGCAAGCTGGCGAACGCGAAACTGCTCATTGACGATTCGGCCGGACTTTCGATTTTACAGTTGCGGGCGCGGGCGCGGCGCATGTGGCAGCAGCATGGCATCAAGCTTTTCGTGGTTGACTATCTGCAATTGCTCCATTCTACTGGGCGCCGAGCACAGGAAAACCGGCAGCAGGAAATTTCGGACATTTCCAGCGGGCTCAAGGCGCTGGCGAAGGAATTGAAGGTGCCGGTGCTCGTGCTCAGCCAGTTGAATCGCGAATTGGAACGGGACAAGAGCCGCAAACCGCGGTTGAGTGATTTGAGGGAATCGGGCGCGATTGAACAGGACGCCGATGTGGTTGGTCTGCTGTACAAGCCGAGCGCCGGCGAGGATGAGGAAGCCGGCTTTGGCGAGGAAGCCGATGGCGTGCCGGTGAATTTGCTGATCGCCAAACAAAGAAACGGCCCGACGGGCGATATCAATCTGACATTCTTGAGGCCTTATACGCGATTTGAAAGCGCAGCCAAAGTCAGTGATGAAGATGTGCCGGTGGACCGATAGACGATGAGATTATTTTTTCGCCTTTTCGGAATATGCCTCCTGTTGGGCTGTGCGCCGGTCGTGTGGTCACAAACCGCCGGGCTCAAAATTGACCGGGTGGACATCAAATACGTCGGCCCGGCGTCGATCAGCGAGCAATTCATCCGTTCCAACATCCGCCTCCGGGCCGGTGACCCTTACCGCGCCGCCGCCACCGAGTCGGACATCCGCAACCTCTACACGACCGGGCAATTTTACAATATTCGCGTGAGCCTGGACCAGGCGGCCGATGGCGGCCTGGTGATCACGTACATCGTTCAAGCCCGGCCGCGCCTGGCGGAAATCAAAATGGAGGGCAACCAGAAGCTGAGTGCGTCCAAAATCCGGAAAAAGATCACCGCCAAGGTCGGCCAGCCGCTGGATGAGGAGAAACTGTTCACGGACTCCCAGGAGATTCAGAAGCTTTATGAGAAATACGGCTACGCCGGCACCCAGGTGAAATACGTGGTGGACGTGGATGAAGGCGCCGGGCGCGGCACGGCAACGTTTCAAATCACCGAAGCCCCCAAGGTCAAAATTGTCAAAATCGAATTCATCGGGGCGGCGGCGTTTTCCCCGCGGGAATTGCGCAAACAACTCAAGACCAAGCGGCGCTGGATGTTTTCGTGGCTGACGGGCACCGACGTGTACAAGGAGGATCAATTTGAGGATGACCAGGACGCGCTCACGGAATTTTACCGCAGCCACGGTTATCTCGATTTTGAAATCAGGGATGTGAAGCTGGTGCATCCGCAGCCCGGCACCATGGACATCCGTTTGTTTGTCTATGAAGGCAGGCAATACAAGGTCGGCTCGGTCAAGTTTTCCGGCAACAAGCTGTTCAGCGACGCTGAAATTTACCGGGGTCTCCAGCAGGTTCATGACTTTGAGCGCCTCAAGGGCAAGGTGGGTCCGCATGGGTTGCCGATGGACGCGGACAATATTTTCACGCCGGACGGCCTCGACAAGGATTTGCGGGCCATCGAGGATTTTTATGGCGGCAAAGGCTACATCAATGTGAAGCAAGGCCCCGCCCTCCAGCCGGTGCGGATTCCGAACGTGGACACCGGCACGATGGATTTGGAATTTCAAATTGACGAAGGCCAGAAATATTACGTCGAACAGATCAACATTCGCGGCAACATCAAAACCAAGGACAAAGTCATCCGGCGCGAACTGGCCATTGATCCGGGCGAGGTCTTCGACATGGTGCGCGTCAACATCAGCCAGAAGCGGCTGGAGGGCCTGCAGTATTTCAGCAGCGTCCGGATGGAGCCGGAGCCGACCGATCCGCCGATTGCCGGGCGCCAGAATCTGAATGTGAACGTGGAGGAGCAAAACACCGGCAAAATGACCTTGGGCGCCGGGTTCAGTTCGGTGGACTCGCTCGTCGGTTTTGCCGAGATCGAGCAGGACAACTTTGATTTGTTTCATCCGCCCACGTTCACCGGTGCCGGCCAGAGGGCGCGGCTGTTTGTTCAACTGGGCACCCAGCGCCAGGATTATGAACTCCTGTTCAGTGAACCGTGGTTTATGAATCGCAAGCTCCGGCTGGACGTGGATCTGTATCGCCATCAATGGAATTTCGAAAGCCCCAATAACATTTATGATGAAACCCGCACCGGCGCGAGTGTGAGCCTCACCCGCGCCCTCTGGAGCGACTTTCTGATGGGCACGCTCGGTTACACCATTGAGGACGTGGGGATTTCATTGAACGGCGGCTGGAATGACTTTGAGCCGGCGGTGCCGGGGGGGCCCGGGGGCCCGGGGGGACCTGGTGGCCCCGTTGGGAGTCCGGGTTCGCCGAATGTGCCTGATCCGATTTTAAATCAGGTCGGCAACCATCTGTTTCATCATTTCAATGCCTCGCTGGCCTATGATACGCGCAACAGCGTCGAACTGCCCAATGGCGGACAGCGGACGGAATTTGACCCCGAGTTTGTGACCGGCGACAGCACCTATTACAAATTGGAACTGAAAACCGAATGGTATTTTCGTGGTTTGCTGAAAGGCCATGTCATCGAACTGGCCGGGCGCGCGGGTGTGGCGGACGGTCTGGGCAACGATGTCGTGCCGTTCTACGACCAGTATTATCTCGGCGGCCTTTATTCGTTGCGCGGTTTCAAATATCGCAACATTGCCCCGCGCGAACCGGGTTTCACGGGGGTGGATGAGCCCGTTGGCGGTGACAGTTACTGGTTCGGTTCCGCTGATTACTATATTCCCATCATTGAACAGGAAGGCGGCATTGGCCTGCGGCTCGACTTCTTCTATGATGCCGGGTCGGTCAGCGTGCAGCCTTATTCCCTCGCCGGCTCCTTTGACGACGACGCCGGCATTGGCCTGCTCCTGAACATTCCCCATCTCGGCCCGCTGCAGTTGTATTATGGCTTTCCCATCAACCACGACCAATACAACGGCAGCGCCGGTAAATTCCAATTCGGATTCGGCTACCATCGCGAATTTTAAGACCGACGTGTGATATGAAAAAGATGTTGTCACTGAAATCAGTCCTCGCCGGGCTGGGTTGCGTGGGCGCATTAAATGCGTGGGGGCTTACGGTCCCGGCGCACGTTCCGGCGGCGTTTGGCAATCTTCCGCTTTATTTTGAGGCGAACCAGGGTCAGGCAGGCCATGCGGCGCTCTTTGTCGCACGCGGGAACGGCTGTCAATTTTCGATTTCACCCACCGGAGCACGGTTCGAACTGCAAAAAACTGATGCCCAGACCAAAAAGACCTCCGGACGGACAGTGCAGATGCAATTTGTTGGGGCCGGTTCGCAGGCGCAAGTTCAGGGCATCGATGAGTTGTCCAGTAAAATCAATTATCTCGTCGGCGACAATCCCGCGCAATGGCATACCGGCGTGGCGACATTCGCCCGGGTGCGGATCGAACAGCTTTATCGCGGCGTCAACCTCGTCTATTACGGCAACCAGCGGCAATTGGAATACGATTTTACCGTTGCGCCGGGCGCAAATCCCAATGCGGTTAAAATTCGCTTTGCGGGCGCGGACAAAATTTCCATCGGCGCCCAGGGTGAATTGATTTTGACATTGGGCCAGGCTGAAATAATTCAGCCGCGCCCGGTCATCTACCAGACGGTCGATGGCGCGCGTCAAACGGTCAGCGGCGGCTACCGGCTCGTGGATGCACACACGGTCAAATTCGCCCTTGGCAGGTTTGACCATGGGTTGCCGTTGGTGATTGACCCGGTATTGAGTTACTCAACCTATTTTGGTGGTAATTCGGGTGAAACTGCTTTGGCTGTCGCGGTCGACACCAATGGTTTTGTTTATGTCGCGGGCGAAACCTTGTCGGCGCAGTTGCCCACGACCAACGCGTTTCAGATAAATTTTGCCGGTGGTACATTGAACGGCGACGCCTTTGTTGCCAAATTCAATCCCAATGGCACCAATCTGGTTTATTGCACTTATCTCGGAGGCAGCCAGGATGATTTAGCTTCCAGTATGGCGCTGGACAATGCGGGTCATGTCTTTTTGACCGGCTACACGGATTCACCGGATTTCCCGACAACCAATGCGCTTTATCCAAAGATTCCTGGGCATGCCTATTATAACCCTCGGAACCATGTTACTTACTACAACGGTGATGCTTTTGTTGCGGAATTGGGTCCAACCGGATCGAACCTGATTTATTCAACCTACCTCGGCGGCAGCGGCTTTGTCGGCAACGCCGTCAGGGCCAGCGGGGTGGATGAAGGCTTGAGTATTGCGGTGGATTCGACCGGCAACGCTTATGTCACCGGCTACACTTCATCCACCAATTTCCCCGTCCTCAATCCGCTGGTCGGGCAACTCTCCGGCACGAACAACACCTTTAATCATCTCGCCGGAAGCTTCAACGCTTTCCTGACCAAAATCGGGCCGGGTGGCTCCCCGCTGGTATATTCGACCTATTTGGGTGGCACCAACGTGGATGTAGGCTTGAGCGTTGCCGTGGACAACACTGGCGCGGAATATCTGGCGGGCTACACCGATTCACCGAATTTTCCGACCAACAACCCCGTGCAGCCGAATTTGGGCGGCACGACCAACCCCGTTGCCGTCTACAACGCCTTTGTGGCAAAGTTCGCGCCGTTTACCACCAATCTATCGCTGGTCTATTCCACCTTTCTGGGTGGGACCAACGTTGACTTTAGCTACGGCGTTGCGGCGGACACCAACGGCAATGCCTATGTGATTGGCGGGACCGCGTCGCCCAATTTCCCCGATACCGCGACCAACGTTCCCGGATTATTCAATGGACTGTACTACAACACCAATGGTCTTCCGGTCACAACCAACGCTTTTCTGGTGAAACTCGATCCGACTGGCTCGAACATCATTTATGCCGCCGTCTTTGGCGGCACCAATGCGGGGGTTGACATCGGCTATGGCGTGGCGCTGGATCCATCCGGCGACGTTTTCGTGGTCGGAGCCTCTTCCACAACCAATTTCCCGGCTGTCAACACGCCTGGCCTGCTCGGCACCACGAACGCCGGCGGCAGTGACGTCTTTGTCATCGCCTTCAACACCAACTGTTCCGCCATCCTCTATTCGGGATATTTCGGCGGGTCGGGCAATGACTTTGGTTACGGCATCGCGGTGGACTCCCAGACCAATGCGTACATTGTGGGGCAGACCGCTTCGGCAAACTTTCCCACCTTTTACCCGTTTCAGTCCTCACTCAATGGCCCGAGCGACGCCTTTCTGGCCAAAATCGGTTGGGTGGTGCTGCCGCCGCAGATCACCACCCAGCCAACCAATCAAACCGTGGCAGTGGGGACAGGTGTGACTCTTGTCGCCGCCGCAACGGGGTCGCCGCCGCTGGTTTACCAATGGCAGGTGCAGGGGACAAATCTGACCTGGACGAATTTGGTGAGTGGCGGGAACATCAGTGGCGCAACCAATGCCACGCTGATTATCTCTAACGCGCAGACAACCAACAATGGAAATTACCAACTCATTGTCACAAATTATGCCGGCTCAGTGACCAGTTCTGTAGTCGCCCTGACCGTGACAAATATACCCACTTCGCTTAATCCGCTATCAGGTCAGACGGTGGCCGTGGGTTCGAACGTGACATTTACAGTCACCGGAACAGGCGGCACCCCCCCGCTTTACTTCCAGTGGCAGAAGAATGGAATAAATTTAACCAACGGAACAACGATCAGTGGTTCAATCATCATCGGCGCGACGAATAATCCGCTCTTGATTTTTAACGCACAGACCAACGACGACGGGAACTATTGGTTCATCGTCACAAACCCTGCCGGGTCCGTGACCAGTTCCGTGGCCGTTCTGACCGTAACGGAGACCCCGTTGATCACAACGCAACCGACGAACCAGACCGTCGGATTGGGATCGGCGGTCACCTTTGTTGTGACTGCCGCCGGAGCGGCGCCGTTGAGTTACCAGTGGCAGTTTGGCGGAGCGAATTTGACGAACGGCCTGGCTCCCGACGGTTCAATCATCGGTGGTGCAACCACACCCACACTGTCCCTCAACAACGCGCAAACGAGCAATAACGGGGGCTATTCGGTCGTCGTTACAAACAGTTTCGGCTCGGTAACCAGTTCTCCGCCTGCCGTCTTGACGGTTTTAACCGCGCCGGCTTTCACGACCATCATGCCCGCGGGTACCACCGGTGGTTTCGTCTTGAGCGGGGTCGGCGGCACCAACAACGCCACCTTTATCGTCCTGACCTCGACCAATCTGGCAACGCCACTGGCTCAGTGGACTTCGATTAATGCCTTTCAATTCGGCAGCCAGGGCCAGTTTGTTTTTACTAATACCCCGCCCACCAACACCCCTCAACAGTTTTATCTCCTGCAATCGCCATCGCAATGATGGGCCGGCCAGGGTTTGGGCCGGCCAGTTTTCAGTTGGCATTCAACGCGAATTTTGTTTACCTGTGCCTATGAAGAACGTTTGGCAGATCATTTTCCCGGTCGTCTTGTTGACGATGTTTTTGAGCAGCCCCGCCCTGGCGCAGCAAAAAGTCGCCACGGTGGACATGCGCAAACTCTTTGATGGTTATTGGAAAACCAAACAGGCCGAGACCGCGCTCAATGATCGCAAGAACGAACTCGACAAGGAGGACCGCGGCTTTCTTGATAATTTGCAGAAAGCCAAGGACGACTATCAAAAATTGCTGGATGCCGCCAGTGACCAGGCCATTTCCTCCGATGAGCGCGACCGGCGCAAACAGGCCGCCGCCGACAAATTCACCGAGGTCAAGGATTCGCAAACAGCCATTGTGCAATTCGAACGCCAGGCGCAAGCCACCCTGGCCTCGCAAACCCAGCGGATGCGCAGCGATGTGCTCAAGGAAATCACTGACGCCGTGACGGCCAAAGCCAAAGCTGCCGGCTATACCATGGTTATTGACGTCGCAGCGGAATCGATCAACCAAACGCCGGTCCTGCTCTATTCCGACGATAAAAATGATTTGACCGCCGCGGTGCTTGCCCAGATCAATGCGGGCGCCCCCATCGATCTGACCCAACCGGCTTCTCCGGTGGTGCCTCCCTTGACGATCAGCACCAACAGTCCGTAAGCAGAGGGTTTCAACCCGCGCTGAGCCGTTTCACCGCTTTCTCGAACAACAGCCCGTGCGCGTCGGCCAGAATTTTCGGAATTCGTTCGGCAAACGGGCTGCGTTGGAGCGCGGCCTGTAGGTCCAGCGCGCGCGCCTTTGCCGCGTTCTGGCCGGGAAACCAGTGTTCCGCCTGGCCGAGCAGGTTGTAACGCATTTTGCCCCACGCCACCAGGTCGAGCGCTTTGGCATAGGTCCAGAGCCGCAAAATCTCCGAAACATTGATCTCGCCGGGTACGTCCTCAAAATTGGGCAATCCCTCGAACCACCGCGCGCACCAATCCGCACCGAGCACGCGCTCCATTTCCGCGCGCAACCGCTGTTCGACCGGGCCAATCGTTTCCGCGATTTGATCATAAAATTCCAACGCCCGGATGTGCTCGTCGAAATCCGCGGGTCGGGCCGCGCCGCAACTGAGCGTGTGCACCTCCTTTCGCGCCAGGCAGTAAAGATCATTGAATTGCATTGGCGACAATGGCGCGCAAAGCTCCGCCAGTTTCTTCGGCGGCTCATACAGTTTCCCGCCCTTGTCGTTCGGGCTGATGATGAACACGCCCATGTCCTGCCTTTGCGCGGCGGCGACCGCCGGCCAGTTCAAATCGTTTACGAAATACCAGTGGAGGTTCACGTAATCGAATTCGCCGCTGTTGACGGCTTCAAGAATGATGTCCGGGGTGGCGTGCGTTGAAAAACCGATGAACCGGACGCGGCCTTCCTTTTGCAACCGGTGCGTGGCGGCGAGACTGCCGTCTTGCTTCAACGACCAGTCAAGCAGTTCGCGGTTGTTGATGCCGTGCAGCGACAGCAAATCCACGTGGTCGAGTTGCAGGTAGTTCATCGAAGTCTCGAAGATTTCCAGAAATTCCTTTTGCGTGGCGCAGGGCTTGACCTTGGTTTGGACGATGATTTTGTCCCGCGGCAGTTTGGGCAGCACCTGGCCGAGTTGCATCTCCGAGGTGCCGTAGCCGCGCGCGGTTTCGATATGATTGATGCCGAGTGCCAGCGCGCGATGAATGATCGCCTCAATGTTCGCCTGATTTTCACGCGGGATTTCCGCCGGCGCCACGTCCTCCCACTTGAACTGATAGCGCATCCCGCCGCAGGAAAGCACCGGCATGGCCAGTTCCGTCCGCCCAAAACGACGATATTTCATTGCCCCGAAAATAGGTTGCGTTTCCGGCGATGGCAAGTGGCCGGACAGGTTAAATTCGGAAAATTCAGGCTTGCCCCCAACCCGCCCCATCCGGTATAGTCTCGGCTCTTTTGTAATAACGATTTTATGCGACGACCCAAAGGCATCAAAACCAAGAAGTCCGTGGCCAAGCGGTTCAAGATCACCGCCACGGGTAAAGTGTTGCGCTCCAGCGCGGGCCGGCGCCATCTGGCCCAGAGCAAAAACGCCAAACGCCGCCGCCGGCTTCGGGGCTTGACCAACGTGGATGCCACCGATGTGTATCGCATCACCCAAAGCCTGCCCTTCAGCCACTGATTTCAAAAATCCGAGCCCCAGACGCCAGAACCCAGCTCCTAAATTTTTATGCGAGTAACCAACGCCCCCGCCTCCCGCAAACGCCGCACCCGGATGATCCGCGCCGCCAAAGGCTTCCGGATGCGCCGCTCGAAACTTTACCGGTACGCCTCCGACGCCGTGGATCATGGCCGTCAATACGCCTATCGCGATCGCCGCGTCAAGAAACGCACGTTCCGCTATCTCTGGCAGATTCGCATCAATGCCGCCGCCCGCGCCGCCGGCCTGACCTACAGCCGGTTCATGGAAGGGCTCAAGGCCGCCCAATGCGCGCTCGACCGCAAGGTCCTGGCTGATCTTGCCGCGCAGGATGCCGCCGCGTTTGCCGAGCTGGTGAACGTTGCCAAGGCCGCGCTGAAGAACAAGCCCGCCGCCACCCTGGCCAAGGCGTAACCACCTCCCATTTCCGGTTTCAAGCGGGCGGCTGGCGACAGCCGCCCTTTTTCTTTGTTCACTGAATACTTGAAACTTGAAACTTGAAACTCGACACTCATTCCCCATGTCACTGCTGAACGAAATCGAGCCCCTGAAGCAGGCCGCTTTGAATGAACTGAAAGCCGCGTCCGACCTCGCCGCGCTCGAACAAACCAAGGGCGCGTGGATTGGGCCGCACGGCCGGTTCACCGCGCTGATGAAACAGCTCGGCACGCTGGCGAAGGAGGAAAAGCCCGCCGCCGGCAAACTCATCAACGCCGCCAAGGTGGAACTTGAAGCCGCGCTGGCCGAACGCCGCGGCGAACTCGAACTCAAAGCCGCGCTGCCCAAGGAACCAACCGATTTCAGCGCGCCCGGTCGCCGCCGCGCGCTTGGCAAACTCCATCCGCTCACGCAGGTGACCGAGGACATCGTCCGCGCCTTTCGCAAGCTCGGCTTCGCGGTTGGCGACGGACCGGAAATCGAGGACGAATATCATTGTTTCGACGCGCTCAACACGCCCGCCGACCATCCCGCCCGCGACACCCAGGACACTTTCTACCTTGCCAATGCCACCCCGGATACGGAATCACGTCTTACGTCTCACGCATCACGCGACTCCCTCTTACTCCGAACGCACACAAGTTCAGTGCAGATTCGAGTAATGAAAAGTCAACCCCCGCCGGTCCGCATCATCGTCCCGGGCCGCGTCTATCGCCGCGACAACACCGACGCCACGCACAACCCGACCTTCCAGCAGATTGAAGGGCTTTACGTGGACAAAAATGTCACCGTCGGCGACCTCAAGGGCACGGTCGAATTTGTCTTCAAGGAGCTGCTCGGCGGGGAGACCAAAATCCGGTTCCGGCCGCATTATTTCAGCTACACCGAACCGAGCTTTGAGATTGATTTCAGCAACGCGCTCGTGAAAAAGCTGGGCAAGGACTGGCTGGAGATTGCCGGGTGCGGCATGGTGCATCCGCAGGTGTTCGAGAACGTCGGCTACGACCCCGAAATCTGGACCGGCTGGGCGTTCGGCTTCGGCATCGAACGCATCGCCATGATTCGTTACGGCATCAACGACATCCGCCTCTTTTACGAAAACGACGTGCGGTTCTTGAAACAGTTTTAGCTCTCAAGTTTCATGAAAATCACCCTTAACTGGCTCAAACAATACGTAGATTTCGACTGGGCACCCGAGGAATTGACCGGGCGGCTGACCCTGATCGGTCTCGAGGCCGAAAACGTCCATAAAATCGGCGGCGAATTTGAGGGCATCGTCATTGCCCAAATCCTCACCCGCGATCCGGTGCCCGGTTCGGACAAGCTCTCCGTCTGCAAGGTCAACGATGGCAAGGGCGAGCGCACCATCATTTGCGGCGCGCAAAACCACAAGCCCGGCGACAAGGTGCCGCTTATCCTGCCGAATTTTGCCTTGCCGTTGAAGCCGGGCGAGAAGGAACCGTTCGTCATCAAGGAACGAAAGGTCTTCGGCATCACGAGCCAGGGCATGATGTGTTCACCGCAGGAACTGGGCCTGCCGGACCAGGTGGACGGCCTGCTGATTCTTCCCACTGACGCGCCCATCGGCAAACCCTTCGCGGAATTTCTCGGTCGCAGCGGCGGTGACGTGGTTTACGATTTGGAAATCACGCCGAACCGGCCGGATTGGAACAGCGTCATCGGCATCGCCCGCGAAATCGCGGCGGTGACGGGAAACAAACTGAAGCTGCCGGAAGTCAGAAGCCAGAAGTCAGACGTCAGAACGGAAAGCCTGGTCGCGGTAAAAATCGAAGATGCCGAACTTTGTCCGCGTTACACGGCACGCGTGGTCAAAGGCATAAAAATTGGTCCCAGCCCGGATTGGCTCCGAACCACGCTGGAGAAAGTGGGAATTCAGAGCATCAACAACGTCGTGGACGTGACGAACTACGTCATGCTGGAAACCGGCCAGCCGTTGCACGCGTTCGATTATCATCTCATCGCCAAAGGCAGGGACGGCAAGCCAACGATCATCGTTCGCCGCGCGAAAGGCGGCGAAAAGTTCAAGACGCTCGACAACAGTGAGCGCACGCTGACGGGCGAAATGCTGTTGATTGCCGATGAGCAAAGAGGCATCGCGCTGGCCGGGGTCATGGGCGGTCAGAACACGGAAATCAACGCGCAGACCGTGGATGTGCTCATCGAAAGCGCGTATTTCCCGCCAGCCAACATTCGTCGCACCAGCAAGGCGCTCGGTTTGCGCAGCGAATCATCCTACCGCTTCGAGCGTGGCGTGGACATTGGCATTTGCGATTGGGCCAGCCGGCGCGCCGCCGAATTGATTCTGGAAACCGCCGGCGGTCAATTGGCTGACGGGGTGGTGGACGTTTATCCGAAACCGGTCGAACCGAAGCAGGTCACGTTGCGATATCACAAGGTCAACGAATTGCTTGGCATCCATTTGAAGCCGGAGGAATGCGAATTTTATCTTGGCCGGCTGGGCCTGAAAACGGTGGGTCACCCGGTGCGGCCAATCGGTGCCGGCGCCGCGCCGGATCCGGCAATGTTTCAAATTCCCACCTATCGCGTGGATTTGAAACGCGAGGTGGATTTGATTGAGGAAATCGCGCGCCTGCACGGCATCGAAAAAATCCCGGCCACGCCGCCGCGCGGCGCGATTGGCGCCAACGCGTTTGATGCGGTCCATGATCAGATTGCCGAGGCGCGCCGGATTTTGAGCGGACTGGGATTGAACGAGGCGCAGGGGCAGACGCTGATTGCGAATGCAGAAGGCAAAGCGCTGAGCGCAGAATTGGCGGCTTTGGCCAATCCGTTGAGTTCGGACATGGACGTGTTGCGGCCCAGCTTGCTGCCCGGATTGATTCATTCACTGCGGCACAATCTCAGCCACAAGAATTACGACGTGGCATTGTTTGAGATTGGACGCGTGTTTGCCCAGGGCAGGGAGGCTGCGCGCGGTCCCGGTCAGGAAGGGCGTCGCATCGCCATTGCGCTGACCGGGCAGCGCAACCTGCCGTTCTGGAGCGGGGCAGACCGCGACGCAAAGTTTGACGCCTACGATTTGAAGGGCGTGCTGGAGGAGTTTTTTGAACAATTCGGTTTGCGCGGCATGACCTTCCAACGCCGGTCTGAATCCTCCGGATGGTTCCTTGAATCGGCCACGATTCAGCTTGGCAAGCAAACGCTGGGCGAGTTCGGCCAGTTGATGCCGTCGCTGGCCAGGAAATATGATTTGCGCGACGCCGTGTTGCTGGCGGAACTGAATCTGGATTTGTTGCTGGCGCGACGGAATCCGGCCAAATCGTTCAGACCGTTGCCCCAATTCCCGGCCATCCGGCGCGATGTGGCGATGCTGGTGCCGGAGGCGACCACCCATGATGCCGTCTCGCAAATCGTGAAGCAGGTCAAACCGGCCAATCTGGAGGCGGTCGAACTGTTTGACGTGTTTCGCGGGAAGAACGTCCCGACGGGCCAAAAGAGCGTGGCCTACGCGTTCACCTACCGGAGCGCTGAACGCACGCTGACGGACGCCGAAGTGAATGCGGCGCATGAAAAGCTGGTGGCGCAATTCAAACAGAGTCTCGGGGCGACGGTGCGCGAGTAACTTGCAGCCGCGCCGGTGCCGGCATAATTCTTCCGAATAGCTATGTCCGCGTTTTGACCAAAGTGGCTACGGATTGCTTTCCACGACGAACGGCGGGATGGGGCAATCGAGCGTATCGGCAATGGCGCGGAGCAGTTCGGCCTCGGCTTCCAGAATGAGTCCGTCGGCGCCGACGGTGTGAATGCAGGCTTCAATCAAATTCTTTTTTATCGTGGGCACGGCCTGGACGAGGCGGTTGAGCGCGGGATTTATCTGGTTCACCCCGCATTGATCGGGCGGGAGCAACACCAGGTCGGTTTCGTCCGGCGCGCGCAGGTACGGCATGCCGGTCGCAAACGCCTTTTGAATTTCCGCGGCATCGGTGCTGCCCACGTTCGCCAGCGCCGAAAGCAGAACGGCGCAATCCGGCACGAGCGGTTTCATGGAGTAGTATTGCACCACGGCCCGCAGGCCCTGACCGAATTGCGGGTCCAGGTGATGCAGAACAATTTTTTGGAGGACGAACTCGAACAATTCAACCTTGCCGTCGCTGGTGATGAGCCATAGGAGGGTCTTCGAAAATTGCGCGTACTGATCGGCGGTCAGGTGCCGCAAGGTGCCCAGGGCGAGATTGATCATCGGCAGATGCGCGTGGGCGGCGGCCTGGACCACGTCGGGAAACAGCGCGGCGGTTTTTTGCTGGATGGCCGGGTCAACCCGTTTGGCCAGTTCAGCCAGCTGCGCTGCGCGCGTCGTCTCGTCGTTGCTCAACAGCAGGGCATAAATCAGCGCTACGGCATCCAGCGGTTCGCGGGCGGCGGCCTTCACGCTGTCGGGCAGTGAATCGCGCAACTGCTCGGCGTAACGCAGGTGCAGCGGTGTGGGATTGCCCAGAATTGGCAGAACGGAATGCGACCGGATGACCGGCGGTTTTTCGTCGGTATCGCCGGAGGCGAGGATGGCCGTGCCAAAGGCGGTGCCGAAAAGGTTGGGCAGCGGCAAGGGTGAAGGCGGGCGTTTGAGATCGGCAGTGGCGGCGCGCTCAACCACTTCCACCTGGTCCTTGTCGAGTGGTGGAAACTTGCCGTCCCACGTTGGGTCGATGGCGCGGATGCGGTTGGGAATCGGCGGATGGGTGGCCAGGGGATTAAACAGCGGTTCGCGGACGCCATTGCCGAAAAACATGTGGCAGAGATCGGGCGCGTGTTCGGATTCCAGGCGCGAGCCAAAGCTGTACTGTCCGATTTTCTGAAGCGCGCCGGAAAGCCCCGCCGGATTGCGTGTGAATTGCACGGACGAGGCATCAGCCAGAAATTCGCGCTGGCGGCTGACGGCGGCTTGAATCAGCCGGCCAAAAAAAACGCCGATGGCGCCGAGGATCACCAGGACCAGTCCAATCAGGGGTAATGCATTGTTCCCGCGGCTGCTGCGGCCGCGGGCGTAGAGCAGAACCCGGCCGATCGTGGCGATGCACAGGATGCCAAAGATGAGGCCGATGAGGCGCAGGTTCAACCGCATGTCGCCATTCAAGATGTGGCTGAATTCATGGCCGATGACGCCCTGCAACTGGTCGCGTGACAGCATTTCTATGCAACCGCGGGTGACGCCGATGGCGGCGTCACCGGTCGAATGGCCGGCGGCGAAGGCGTTGATGGCCTTTTCATTGTCGAGCAGGTAAACCTTGGGCACGGGGACACCGGACGCGATGGCCATTTCCTCCACGACATTGAGCAGTTTGCGTTCGTTGGGATCGGCGGTGTTGGGATTTACCAGCCGGCCGCCCATCAAGGTGGCCACGGCACTGCCGCCGCCGGCCAGTTCATTCTGTTTGTAGGCGCTGCCAATGAAGATGACGGCCAGCACACCGGCGGTGACGCCCAGGAATAGTTCCGGATTCCACAGGACCAGGCTGGGCGGCTCGCCGCTGCCATTGTACTGGTGCGACTGAGCGACACCGAAACCGATGAGCGCGACGATGTAGGTGGCGGCGATAAGCGTGACCACCGCCATGGCGAAGTAAAACACCAGCAGCTTGGTTTTGCGACGGGCCCTCTCCTGCTGCGCGAAAAAATCCATTTTGGGAGGGACGGCGCTTTGCCGTCCCAAAAATTAATTGGGGACGGCGACGCGCCGTCCCTCCCGTAATTTATGAGAATGAAACCTTCGGCGCGTCCTTTTGCTCCGGCTGGTCGATGACGAACAGTTCCGCCGTCCCGAAATTGAAGATGCCGGCGATGAGGTTCGACGGGAACACTTCCCGGTCGGTGTTGTAGGACATTACCGTGTCGTTGTACGCCTGCCGGGCAAAGGAGATTTTGTTTTCCGTCGAGGTCAACTCCTCGGTGAGTTGCAGCATGTTCTGGTTGGCCTTCAGGTCGGGATATTGTTCGGAAACCATCATCAAGCGGCTGAGGGTGCCGGCCAGGCCGGTCTCGGCGGAGCCAATACTTTTCATCGCGCCGGCGTCACCGGGATTGGCAGCGGCGGCCTTCGAGGCCGTGTAGGCGATATTGCGCGCCTGGGTGACCGCCTCGAGCGTCTCGCGTTCGTGTTTGATGTAGCCCTTGGCAATCTCGACCAGGTTGGGAATCAGGTCGTAGCGGCGTTTGAGCTGCACGTCAATCTGCGCATAGGCGTTTTTGTAGCGGTTGCGGAGGGTGACGAGTTTGTTGTAACCGCCGATGACAAAGCCGATGAGGCTCAGCACCACCAGCAGCGCGATGACGACAAAAATCAATCCTATGGCCATATATTTCCTTTATTGAGGTTGCCTAACCATTAGTTCAAAGGCCGCCGACCGGCAATAATAATTTGGCCGGCATTTTGGAATCGTCAACCGTTTCAGCTTCGCCGGTGCAATATTTTTATCGTCCGGACCGGCAGGATTGCGGAAAGCCGCCAGGAGGGGAATTGGGCGGGTCAGCGACTGCCCGGTGCCGGGGTTTTATCCAGATCGGCTTTGGCAATTGCGGGCAGAAAGACCTGAAACCTGGAACCTTTGCCCGGTTCGCTTTCCACCAGGATGAAACCGTTGTGGCTTTTGACGATGGACATCGTGGTGGACAATCCCAGGCCGGCGCCCTTGCCGATTTCCTTGGTGGTGAAGAAGGGTTCGAAAATCCGATCGCGAATATCCGGGGGAATGCCATGGCCCGTGTCCGTCACCTCAAACACCACGTAGGCCATCGGCTTGGCCTCGCGATTCAGACTGACGAAATGGGCGTCGGCGGTGAAGTTGCGCACCTGCAACTTCAGTTTGCCGCCCTGCGGCATGGCGTCGCGCCCGTTGATGCAAATGTTGAGCAGCACCTGATGCAATTGCGACATGTCGCCGGAAACAAAGTTGGCGTCGGCGGCAACGTCCGTTTCAACCTGGATGGATTTTTTGAAGGTTTCGGCGGTGACCCGGACGATGTCTTTGATCAGCAATCTGGGATTGACCGGGATCCGCTGGCCTTCCAGGCCGCGGCCGTACCCCAGAACCTGCTTGACGATGTCCGCCCCACGCTTGGCGCTCGCTTCCAGCCGGGCCAGCATTTCCAGGCCCTCGTCGTCCTGAACCTTGGGGCGCAACAACGCGGTGGAGATCAGGATGGGCGCCAGGATGTTGTTCAGGTCGTGCGCGATGCCCGTGGCCAGCCGGCCGAGGCTTTCCATCCGCTGGGCGCGCAGGAATTGTTCCTCCAGATGTTTTTTGTCCGTGATGTCGCGGCCAATGCCGACGAGCCCGATGATATTGCCGGCAGCATCATGCCAGGGAACCTTCGTGGTGAGCAGCCAGCGTACTTCGCCGTCCGGACGGACCACTTTTTCCTCGCGGTTAATGACCGGTTGTCCGGTTTTAAGCACCGCCTGGTCGTCGGCAAAGAAGGCCGCGGCAATGTCGTGGGGAAAGAAGTCAAAGTCCGTTTTGCCCAAAACCTGGCCTTCGTTCTCCAACCCGAAATTCTTTAAATCCGCCTTGTTGGCCAGGGTTTTACGCGCAAAACTGTCTTTGGCGTAGACGCAATCCGGCAGGTTTTCAATCACCGTCCGCAACAAGTTGCGCTCGGTCGTCAGCTTGAGTTCCGTTTCCTTCTGCCGGGTAATGTTGCGGCCGCCGCCGATGATGCCGATGATGTTTCCCGCCGCGTCCCGCCAGGGAACCTTGGTGGTGAGCATCCAATAAACCTCGCCGTTGGCGGTCACCAGCCTTTCCTCATGGTCCAGGAGTGACTCGCCCCGCAACACCTTCTGGTCATTCGCAAACAGTTTGGCGGCGACTTCCGGTGTAAAGAGGTCGAAATCGGTCTTGCCCAGGACCTCGGCCTCGCTTTCGAAGCCCATGTTCCGGACGTTCGCCTTGTTGGCCAGCGTTTTGCGCGCCTGGGCGTCCTTTACGTAAATGGAGTCCGGATAATTATCAATCAGCGCCCGGTACAAATTGCGGTCTTCCGTCAGTTTGGCTTCCAGCACTTTTTGTTTGGAGACATTCGTCAGCGCGCCCACCATCCGTACGGGCCTGCCCTCGGCGTGGCGAACCACGTAACCGCGATCCAATACGTCCGCGTATTGACCGTTCTTGCACAAAAAACGGTATTCCTCCCGCCAGAATTCCTGGCCGCTGCGGATCGCGGCTTGAATGCTGGCCTGCACGCGGTCGCGATCTTCCGGGTGAATGCGGTTGATCCAAAAATTGATATCCGAAGCCAGTTCGTCCGGCGGATAGCCGAAGCTCTCACTGGCGCCTTGGCTGCGCCACGCGGCGTTGGTCTCCAGGTCCCAGTCCCAAAACACGTCATTCGTCGCGCGGGCGATGAGTTTGAAACGTTCATCGGCCGGCCCAATCACCTCCGGGCTTTTGGGGGGGACATCCTGATTTTTGGAGGATTTCTGCATTGTCATTCCGGGGTGCGGCGGTTTGAAATCATGTTGGCTGCTGGTTTAAGTTGATTGAAAATCGTCCCGGCCCGGCACATGAAATCGTCAGGTCAGGTGATCGATTTAAAACCAAGCCGCGCCGCCGCGCAAGTTCAAACCCGGCGTCACGGTTGCACCTGCACCGGCATGCCCACCCAGGCCAGTTGCACCAGATATTCCGCGTCCCAATTCGCCAGCCGGAAACAGCCGTGCGATTCCGTCCGCCCGATTTGTTCGGGACTGGGTGTGCCGTGGATGCCATAACCGGTCCGGTCCAGTCCAATCCAGGCCACGCCGACGGGATTGTTGGGGCCGGGCGGTAAAATCAGCTTGTGGCCAATGGCCTGCAATTCGGGTGACTCGGGAAACAGGTCCGGGTCCACCGTGTAGTTCGGATGGGGCGCGACGACAACGACGTGCAATTCTCCCACCGGCCGTTTCTCGACGCGCGCCGCGATGCTGCATGGAAAATGCGCGAGCAGATTCGTTTCCTGGCCGAAGGCTTCCAGAAATTTTCCGTCGAGGTGAATGACCACGAACGCCGCCTTGTCCGCCGGCACGGGATAAGTCACGTCGGGAATTTTCAAGACCGTGCCCGGGGCCGGGTTGGTCCAATTAACACCCGGATTGAGCCGCTCAATCAATTCGGGATGGGAATGGCTTTTCTCGGCCACCAATTCGAGTTCCGTTTCATAATCCAGCGCCGTCTGCTGCGACTTGGCCAGCCACGATTTACCGAGCGGCTGCAGGCGGGCCAGGTCGTTCGTCGTCACGGTGCAGGTGGTCAGCAAGGGCGCGTCGAGCGTGAGCCGCACGCGCGTGTTGGTGTCGAGCACGCCGGTCGCAGGCAGATTTTCCAGTTGCTGGAAGACCGCAATCGCCGTGCGGGTCTGGGACCCGATGGCGCCGTCGATGGAACCCGGCGAAATCGCGCGGCGCGCCAGCGCCATTTGTGCTTCCAGCACGTTGTGAACCGGTCGGGGAAAATCGCCCGGCGACTGGCGGGTGAGGACCAACGGTTGCGGCTGCCGTGCGGCGGCGGCGGCTGGCCGGACCGTCTTCCGGGGATGCTCGTGCCGCCACCAAATCCACGCCATCAGGGCAACGGCGGCGAGCACGAGCAGCCATCCCCAGCCGCCGGATTTGCTGCGCCGCCCGCGGGCGGAATGAAGTTGGGTGTCGCGAGGCACGCGGAGATTAAGCCACACGCCGCGCGCCGACCCAAGACTGATTTCGTGTCAACGGCGATTTCTTCAATTGAGGTCCAGAACCGCCTCGCCAATGAGTCTGGCGGCGGCGTCATAGTTCAGCTGGCCGGTGTTGATGACCATGTGGTAAAGCAGCGGATCATTGATGTCGGCATGGAAATGTTTTTTCAGGTAGCGGGCGCGGCCCTCATCTTCCGTGAGGCAGAATTTTTGCGCTTCGGCTTCGGTCATGTGATAATATTTGTGGGCGTGTTCGATGCGTTTTTCGAGCGGAGCCACCAGGCGCACATGGAAGACATCCGGCAACCGGGAGGTGATGACGTTGCCCGCGCGGCCGATGAGGATCACACGGCCCAACGCAGCCAGCTTGAGCATCGTCTCGGCGGTTTGATGCACGATGGTGCGCGAGGGAGGATGCACCTCAAAGATTTCGTCCAGAAAATCCGCCAGTTGCGAAACGCGGTCCTCGGGCAAAAATTTGGCCAGATAGGCGGGCAGATTGTGATCTTCCAGAACCTTGTCCATGAGATTGCGGTCAAAGACCGTCCAGGGCGGAGCGTCCTTGGATGAATGTTCCTGCAAATAATGCGCCAGTTTTTCGGCAACCACAAACGCCCCGCAGCCGGTCTGCCGGGAAATGGTGACCGCCCGGCGAACCCCGTTTTCCGCGTGCGTCCGGGATTCGCCGGCGAACTGCAACTGGCTGCTGATGAAGGAGAGACAGGGATTAACACTGCGGGTTTCAATCATAACGACCTCCGGATTTGCGGGCTGGCCGTGCCCGGCTGGGAAAGCCGCTGCCTTTTTGTTCGCCCAAGGCCGGTTGCGACCGCTGGATTCGCCTTTCGACCATAAACTGCCTCCGCGTTCCAAGCCGGCGACGCTTCTCGTTTCAGCCCGCCGGGTTCCACCCCAACTTACGCCTCTCCTGCGGTTGATTTCAAGGGCGGCCGGGCGATTTGATGGCGACTAATGTAAATTATTAAACTGACCAACGGGTTTTTGTTCAGTCGTACATCGGTGGCTCGGGCCGCCGGGGCCAAAGGCATTCCCACCGGACCGTTCCGGCTCAGGGTTTGGCCAGCAGTTCGCGATACGCGCCAAAAATTTGGTCCACCAGGGGCGAGGGCGCGACCGGCTCGCCGTCAAATGTCGCCACCGGCACAATGCCGAACGCGCTTTGCGTAACGAAGAGGCCTTCGGAATTTTTCAACGCCTCGGGTTTGATGACGCGCTTGTTCGTCGGCAGGCCCAGGGTCTGGCAGATCTCCAGCACGATTGCGCGGGTGATTCCCGGCAACACCCCGCGGCCCGTCGGGGTCGTGCAAATCGTGTCTTTGTAAACCCAGAATAAATTGCCGCTCGCCGCCTCCGCCACTTCACCGTTCGTATTGAGCAGCAGCGCCTCGTCCGCGCCCTTTTCACCGGCTTCAGCCCGCGCCATGACGTGCGTCAGCTTGTTCAACGTTTTGAATGACGACAGCGGATCGGCGGCCAGCACCCGGAACGACGACGTGATCAAACTCCATTGAACCGGATTGTCCGCCGGCGGCGCGGTGTGCAGCGTCATGACCACGGTGGGTTTGCCCGCCGCGCCCGGCGAGTATCCGCGTTCGCCCGGCCCACGCGTCAGCGTGACGCGCAAAATCGCCTCCGGCATATGATTTTGTTCGATGAGTTGTTCGGCGAAGTTCTGCAATTCCTTTGGCGTGAACGGCGGTTTGATTTTCAAAAAATCCGCGCCGCGCGTCATGCGTTCCAAGTGCTGGGCGAGACGGAACGGGTGGCCATTCACGACGCGCAAGGTCTCAAACAGCCCATCACCATACATGAAACCACGGTCGTTGACCGGAATGACCGCTTCGGCTTCGGGCACAAAATGGCCGTTGAGAAAAATGGTCATGTGTTCCTTATGCCCTCCAAATATCCGATATTCGACAGTTCCGCGAGCGGAATTATTTATCCGCTGGTCTCGTTGATTTCAGGAATTGAATTCGCGGTCCCTGGCGTAATTAGCGGATGGAACCGAAGCTTCTAGTTGTAACGCCGCCAGAAAGCCTGCGGCTTTGGCCAGGGTTTCCTCGTATTCCGCCTCGGGATTGGAATCGGCCACAATGCCCGCGCCGACGTGAAAATACACCGAGCTCTCCTTGCAGATGGCCGTGCGGATGGTGATGCTCAACTGACTTTCGCGGTTGAATCCCAGATAACCGTGGCAGCCGCAGTACGGTCCGCGCGCGATGGATTCGAGTTCATCAATGATTTCCATCGCCCGGAACTTTGGCGCGCCGGTGATGCTGCCGCCGGGAAAACACGAGGCCAGCGCGGCAAAGTGGGTCACATCCGGTCGCAACCGCCCTTCGACCGTCGAGACCAGATGTTGCACCTGTGCGAAGCGTTCGAGTCGCGCCAATTCCGGCACCTGCACCGAGCCGAATTCGCAGACCTTGCCGAGATCGTTGCGCAGCAAATCGGTGATCATCACCAGTTCGGCGAGCTCCTTGGCGCTGGTCTGAAGTTCGTAGGCGAGTTGCGCGTCGCGCGTCGGGTCGGCGTCCCGTGGGCGTGTGCCTTTGATGGGCTTGGTCTGAATGTGCGAACCGCTCAGGCGCAAGAAAAGTTCCGGCGATGACGAGGCTATCTGAAGGTCACCACAATCGAAATACGCGGAAAACGGCGCGGGCGAAACGGAACTCAAACGCTGGTACAGTTCCCAACCAGGAACCGGAGCGCCGAGCCGAGCCGGTGCTCGGCGTTCCACCGAAAGCTCCGCCATCAATCGCTGCGAAAGGTTGACCTGGTAAATATCGCCCGCGCGGATGTAACGCTGAGCGCGCTCGACGGCGGTAATGAATTTAGCGCGGGACAGATTGGAAACTGGAGCGCCGGCCTCCGGCCCGGCCTGCAACCGCGAACCATATTCTCGCGCCGGGCCTGAGGCCGGCGCTCCGATGGCCAGTTTCCCGCACCATAACTCCATTTGCTCCGATGCCCTCCGCTCGCTCCGTGAACCATCCGCATCGAGGCCGGTGGCAACGACGCAGACTTTGCCGAGCTGATGATCAAACACCACCACGCAGTCATAAAACCCGACGTGGCAATCGGGCAATTCGAGGTCATTGACGGCGCGGCGCGGGAGTTTCGGTTCCGTGAAATTTTTCAGATCGTAACCCCAGTAACCGAAACAACCGCCGAGCGGAAACGGCAGGTCAATCTCGTCCAGCAACTCAAACTGCGCCATGAGCGCATCCAAAACCTGCCATGGATTGCCGAATTGGGTCTGGGGCCTGGCGTCCGGGGTCCGGGATCCGGCGATTTCACAGCGCGAACCAAAGGAACGGAAGGTGAGAAACGGATTCGCCACGACGAACGAATAGCGCGCCTGGGCGGAGTCGAAGGACGAGCTTCGCAGCAAAACAATTCCCGGCCGGCCGCGCAATTCTTCCACGAGCGATTCCGGCGTGTGTGCGGTGGCGATTTCCTGGATCAGCGGGCGCATCTTTACCATCAGGTAAACGCCTGGGGCAGCACGCCCGGATGACCGACGTGGCGTTCGTAGTCCAGGATGATGTCAACGGCCTCCTGCGGATCATCGGTCACTTTGACGAGGTCAAGGTCGCCGGGACTGATGAAGCCCTGTTGGTCCTGCAGTTCGGTTTTGAGCCAGCGCAACAGGCCGCGCCAGTGGTTGCGCCCGAACAGGATGAGGGGGAATTGTGGAATCCGTCCCGTCTGCACGAGCGTGACGATTTCAAAAAATTCATCGAGCGTGCCGAATCCGCCCGGCATGAACACGAAGCCGAGGCTGTATTTGGCGAAGCAAACCTTCCGGGCAAAAAAATAATGAAAACGCACCGGCAGGTTGACGAACCGGTTGCCGGTTTGCTCGTGCGGCAGTTCGATGTTGAGGCCGATGGATTTGCCGCCGCCCTGGGCCGCACCCTGGTTCGCAGCCTCCATGATGCCCGGTCCGCCCCCGGTGATGACGGCGAGATTGTGTTGCGCCAGTCCCTTGGCGATGGCGCTTGCGGCCCGATAATACCGGTCCCGGGGGCGGGTGCGCGCGGAGCCGAAAATGGTGACGGCGGGGCCGGCCTGGGAAAGCGTCTGGAAGGAATCCACAAACTCGGCCATGATGCGAAAGATGCGCCAGGGATCCTCGCGGATGAAGGAAACGTTCTCACTCATGGCGGCAGCATAATCCAGCGCCGGAAAATGAAAAGGCCGGAGAAAAGCCAAATTCTCCGGCCCGTTCCACCCGCGCGGTTCCTCAGGAGCAACCGAGGCTTTCGCCGCAATTCAGGCACTTGTAACACGCGCCGTTGCGCACGGCCACGTGACCGCAGTTCGGACACGTCGGCGCGTCCTCCTGGAAGTGCGCGACGGAGTCGCTTAAATTTTTGACAACGCGCCCGGCGGAGGTGGCATGGCCGTTGCCATTGCCGCTTTTGAGTTCAAGCAGGTCGGTGTCCTCCGCAATCGGCAGTTCAGGCACCGGACGGTTCACCTTTTTTTTTAACTCTTCAATCAAACCCGGCATGGCGAGTTCCGGCTGGGTGCGGGCGGCGGCAATTTTATCGCGATAGCCGGGGACAAACTGCAGCGCGAGCCAGCGGAACACGTAATCGGTGATCGAGGACGCGTTGCGGATTTCCGGGTTTTTCGTGAAGCCGCTCGGCTCAAAACGCTGGTGGGCGAATTTTTTAACGAGCGCTTCGAGGGGCACGCCGTATTGCAGGGCAATGCTGGTCAGCGTGCCGATGCTGTCCATCAATCCGCCGATGGTCGAGCCTTCCTTGGCCATCGTGATGAACAATTCGCCCGGATGGTCGTCCTCGAACAGGCCCACGGTCATGTAACCTTCGTGGCCGGCGATATCAAATTTGTGCGTGACCGCCGTGCGTGTGTCGGACAGGCGGCGGCGGAGCGGTTTGCCGGCCTCGGTGCGCAGGGCGCTGACTTCGGTTTCGAGTTCCTTGATGCGGGACACCAGCGGAGCGGCCTCGGGGGAGACTTTTTCGCCGCCATCATTCGTCTTTTGGGTGTTCAGCGGCTGTGAACGTTTCGAGCCGTCGCGGTAGATGGCGACGCATTTGAGCCCCATTTTCCACGCCTGCACGTACGTGTCGCGAATTTCCTCCACCGTGCAGTCCTTCGGCATGTTGACGGTCTTGGAAATGGCGCCGCTGATGAACGGCTGGGCGGCGGCCATCATCTTCAGGTGCGCCAGATAATGAATGCTGCGTTTGCCTTTGAAGGGTTTGAACGCGCAGTCAAAAACCGGCAGATGTTCCGGCTTGAGGCCGCTTTGGATTTTCCGGCTGTCCTCCTCGACATCCTCGATGGTGTCGAATTTCTCGATGTGGGCGATGATGTGCTGGATTTCCGTCTCACCGTAGCCGAGGCGGCGCAATGCGTCCGGCACGCCACGGTTGACTATCTTTAACATGCCGCCGCCGGCCAGCAGCTTGTATTTGACGAGCGCGATGTCGGGTTCGACGCCGGTTGTGTCGCAGTCCATCAGAAAGGCGATGGTGCCGGTCGGCGCGAGCACGGTGACCTGGGCGTTGCGATAGCCGTGCTGCCGGCCCTTGGCCAGCGCGCTTGCCCAGGTCTTGCGCGCCTCGTCCTTGAGATAACCGAATTCCTCGCTCGGATGAATGGTTTCGACGGCGTCGCGGTGCAGCTCGATGACGCCGAGGGTGGATTCAACATTGTCCGGCCGGAGCGGCCTGGCGACATGCGCGCAGCGGGCGTCGCGGTAACCGGGAAACGCGCCGATGCCGGCGGCGATTTCCGCGCTTTGCTCGTAGGCGTGGCCGGTCATGATGGCCGTGATGGCGCCGGCGAGGGCCCGGCCTTCGTCACTGTCATACGGCAGACCGTAGCTCATGCAGAGCGAACCGAGGTTGGCGTAACCCAGGCCGAGCGTGCGGAATATATGCGAGTTCTCGGCAATGTCCTTCGTCGGATAACTGGCGTTGTCCACGATGATTTCCTGGGCGGTGATGAAAATGCGCACGGCGGCCTTGAACCGTTTGACGTCGAACGTGCCGTCTTCGCGTTTGAACTTCATCAAATTGAGCGACGCCAGATTGCAGGCGGTGTTGTTGAGAAAGACATATTCACTGCACGGATTGGTGGAATGAATCGGCTCGGTGCCCTTGCACGTGTGCCATTTCTGGATGGCGCCGTCGTATTGCATGCCCGGATCGCCGCAGGTCCAGGTGCCCTCGGCAATTTTGAACAACAACTTCGCCGCGTCCTTCTTTTCGAGCGGCTTGCTGGTGGTGATGGCGCGCGTCCACCAATCCTTGCCCGCCAGCGCGGCCTGCATGAATTCATCACTGGCGCGCACGGACAGGTTTTCATTTTGATACATCACGCTGCCGTAGGCGTCGCCGTTGTAGGAGCCGTCGTAGCCCTGTTCAATGAGCGCCCAGGCCTTCTTTTCCTCTTTTTGCTTGGCGTCAATGAACTCCTCGATGTCGCCGTGCCAGTCGCGCAAGGTGTTCATCTTGGCCGCGCGCCGGGTTTTGCCGCCGGATTTCACGACATTGGCGACCTGGTCATAAACCTTGAGAAAACTCATCGGGCCGCTGGGCCGGCCGCCGCCGCTGAGCTTTTCCCGGGCGGAACGGAGCGGTGAAAGGTCCGTGCCGGTGCCGGAACCATATTTGAAGAGCATGGCTTCGCTGTGGGCGAGGCGCATGATGTCCTCCATGTTGTCCGCGACCGACTGGATGAAGCAGGCGCTGCCCTGCGGATATTCGTACTGGGTCGTTGCGCGCTCGGCCTGATGGGTTTTGCGGTTGTAAAACCAGTTGCCCTTGCCGGAATTCTTGCCGATGCCGTACTGGCTGAACAGTCCGACGTTGAACCAGACCGGCGAATTGAACGCGCCGTACTGATTGACGCAAAGCCAGGTCAGCTCTTCGTAAAAAATCTCGCCGTCGGCCTTGCTGAAATACCCGTCCGCCACACCCCAATCCGCAATGGTCCGGGAGATGCGGTGAATGAGCTGGCGCACCGAGGTTTCGCGTTCGGAGGTGTGTTGCTCGCCATAAAAGTATTTCGAAACGACAACCTTGGTGGCCAGCAGCGACCACGCCTTGGGCACCTCGACGTTTTCCTGCTTGAAAATAACCTTGCCGGCGTCATCGGTGATTTCGGCGGTGCGCCGGTCCCATTCAATCTGGTCAAACGGCTTGACCTTCGCATCGCTGAAAACCCGCTCGATGCGCAGGGATTTTTTCGCGGGGTTCGCGTCGTGATTTTTGACGGTGCGCGCTGATTTCACCGAGGTCGTGCGGCGGCGGCTTTTGGGCGAGGCTGGCGCCATAACTTCTTCCCGTGCGTCAATCATGATATTCCTTTTTCAAAATGGTTGAAATTTCACTTTCAGACAAATCGCCCGACCGCCTCAGGACAGAAGAACGGTCGGGAAATCAACTTTTTCGGCCTGCTTCCTGAGATTCTACCAATCCGGCAATTTCCAGTAAAACCCCATTTAGTGGGCAACACCGCGACCATATACCCAACCTATTGTGGTGACAAGAAAAATTTTCAAAAAAGTTACAAGAACGATATTCCCAGGTAAAAATCAGGGAAACCCCATGTCGGCGTTGCCTGAGGGACAACTTATTCGCCGCTGTGAACAAAAGCCTCAGCGCGATTTTCTTTTGCGTGGCGAATCGAACGATCCGGACCGTTTTCGGAACGAAGGTTTGGGCTTCCGGATCGGCTCGACCGTTTTGGGACGGGCTTTGGGCGCCAGCACGATGGGACAGCCTTCGTAGCCAAACGCGCGGCGCATCTGGTCGGTCAGATATTTTTTGTACTGGTCGGAAAACAACTCGTCACGATTGACGAACAGCAGAAAGGTCGGCGGCGCCAGCCGGACCTGGGTCGCATAGAAAAATTTCAAGCGATGTCCCAGGTCGCTGACGGGTTGGCGGCGTTCGACGGCGTCGCGCAGCGTGCGATTCAAAATCGCCGTCGGAATTTTCTGCTGCAGCTGCGCGGTGACGTAACGGACGGCTTCCAGCAGGCGGTCCAGGTGAAAACCGGATTTGGCCGACGTGAAAATCACCGGCGCATAATCGAGGAAAAACAATTTTTTCTGCACCCAGGCGCCGAATTCACCGAGGGTGGACATTTCCTTTGCCTGTCCTTCGCGCCGCTGTTTTTGGTTGCGCCGGACGATTTCCTCCTCCCGGGCCTCGCGCACCTTCGCGTCGAACAGATCCCATTTGTTGACGGCAATGATGCAGGCTTTGCGGTTCTCCACGATGACATCGGCGATTTTCTTGTCCTGTTCGGTGATGCCCATTTCCGCGTCCAAAACCAGGATGGCAATGTCGCAGCGCGCGATGGATTCCGCAGCGCGCTGAACGCTGAAAAATTCAATCGAATTGTCCACGCGCCGGGTTTTTCTCATGCCCGCCGTGTCGATGAGGACGTATTTCTGCGTGGTGACGACGCCGACGTCGCCACCCTGGACTTTCACCTCGAACGGCACATCGACCGCATCCCGGGTCGTGCCGGGAATCGGGCTGACAATGACGCGCTCGGATTGGGTCAAGGCATTGATGATGGATGATTTGCCGACGTTGGGTCTTCCAATGATTGCCAGTTTCAATATGGGCGCGTCCGTCGCCGTTGGTTGTTGGTCAGCGGCTGGGCCATCCGCAGGGTGCTTGTCGTCATCGACGGCGGACGGCGGACGGCTGGATTCGGGCAAAAGGGCAATCGCGGCTTCCATCAATTCGTTGATGCCGCCGCCGTGAATGGCGCTGACGGGGAAGATTCTTTCAAAGCCCAGGGCGGCGAATTCATCCGCGTCCTTTTCCGCGCGGCTTGTATCCACCTTGTTGGCCGCAACCAGAATGGGTTTTCCACTGCGGCGCAGGCGTTCGGCAACTTCGCGGTCGAGCGGCACCACGCCTTCCTGGACGTTGACGACCAGCACGATGACACTGGCCGATGCGATGGCCAGCTCCACCTGTTCCAGGGCGGCCTTGATGATGACATCGCCGGCCTTCTCGCCGCGCAACAATCCGATGCCGCCGGTGTCCACGAGCGTGAACCGCCGGCCATCCCATTCCGCCTCGGCAGTGACGCGGTCGCGCGTGACGCCGGGCTGGTCGTGGACGATGGCGATGCGCCGTCCAGCGATGCGGTTGAACAGCGCGGACTTGCCGACGTTGGGGCGGCCGACAATGGCGATCAGGTTTGACACCCGCATAGGATGAAGCAGTTCGTGATGAAGCGGAAGTATTTCATTCGGGGAAAATGACTTGCTTTTGAGGTTGATTCTGTCACAAGGGGCGTGGTGAACTGCGGAAGGTTCACTGCCTCACCAAACCAACGAAACCCTGAACGAAAGCATTATTTATGAATGATACCGCAAATACGGCAGCGGCCTCGGCCTTGGGCCTGGGCGTGATCCTGTTTCTGCTTGTAATCGGCCTGGCATTGTATGTGTTCTTCTGTTTTTGTTGCAAACGCATATGTGAGAAGTGCGGGGTAAATCCGGGTATTCTGATCTGGATTCCCATCGCCAACCTGGTTCCCCTGTTGCAGGCGGCCAAAATGCAGGTCTGGATGATCATCCTGTTTCTCATCCCGCTCGTCGGCTTGATCATTTCCATTGTGATGTGGGTGAAAATCTGTCAGGCGCGCGGGAAAAGCGGATGGCTCGTGATTTTGCTGTTCATCCCGGTTGCCAATATCATCTTTATTCCTTACCTGGCCTTTTCGGAATAAACATCACCTCAATTTCCCCATCAGACTCTTCGCGCGGCGGACCCAGAAGCGGTCGCGTTTGCGCTGGAACGTCGGGGCGTGAACATCATCGCTCAACACGTCGTTGAGTTCCGATCGCGCCAGTTCCGGCTGGTTTCTGGCGAGATACAGTTCCGCCAATTGCACCTTGGCGCGCGGGTAGGAATGAGTTTGTGTGATGTGCTGCCAATACTGAAGTGCGTTGTCGGTTTCGCCCAGTGCGGTGAGCGTTTCGGCCAGCGCCATCATGGTGTGGCCGTAATCATGGTCGGGCTTTTCGTGCATGACGCTTTCGAGCAATGGCTGCGCTTCGGCCGGACGATTCAGCCGGACGAGGCATTGGCCGAGGTGCGCGCGCGCGTCAATGTCGCCGGGCTCGCGTTCGAGCGCGGCGCGGTAACATTTTTCCGCTTCGGCCAGTTTGCCGCGTTGAAAATAAACGTCGCCCAGCTGGAAATAGTGATACGCATTGTCGAGGTGATGGATCTGCGCCTGAAGTTCCTTGACGCGTTTGCGGCTTTGCGCGCCGGGCAGTTCAAATCCGCGGGTCGTGGATGCTGCTGAAGCGCGATAGACCAGGAAGAAGTAAAGGGCCGCGTTGAGCAGCGGAAAAATGAAGATGAACACGGCCCACAACCATTCGCGGCGGCGAAGGGCGTCGATCAGCATCCAGATCTGAAACGCCACCATCACCAACAACAACGGACTGCTGATCAAATAATTCCAATGAGTCACGTCAGTCAGCATGGAAGTGAACATGCGCCAAGGCTAAGTCAGGAGCGGTAATGAGGCAATCCCACCTTCAGGCTGGGCGCGCCGGACCGGCTGCGTAATGTCATTGCGGGAATCCGCCGCGTTGTGAATGTTGTTGGGCGTAATGACCGCACGTTCACGCTGCCAAAAGAGCCGGGTTGCCCGGTTGCGGCGTGCCTACCTGTTGATGCACGCGCATTTCGGCCATCAAGACTGGTGGCCGGGAGAAACCCCGTTTGAAGTCTGCGTCGGCGCGATTCTCACCCAAAACACCGCGTGGACCAACGTCGCGCGCGCACTGGCCAATCTCAAGGCCGCGCGGGTGCTGGCACCGGCAAAGCTGTTCGCCCTGCCCGAAGCGAAATTGGCGGAACTCATCCATCCCGCCGGCTGTTTCAACGTGAAAGCGCGGCGGTTGCGGTCATTTTTGCGTGTGCTGGTTGAAGACTTTGGCGGCGATTTGAGGCGATTGTTTGCCGGTGACACTTCCACCGTTCGCGCGCGTTTGCTGGCCATCAACGGCATCGGCCCCGAGACGGCGGACAGCCTGTTGCTCTATGCCGGCGGACATCACAGTTTCGTGATTGATGCCTACACGAGACGGATTTTTGAAAGGCACAATTGGAGTCCAAGGTCATTGACCGGCTACGACAAATTGAAACTGCTTTGCGAATCGGCGTTGAATCAAAAAGCCGGTGTGGCCCGGCTCGATTACTGGCAGGACTATCATGCGCAGCTGGTAATGGTGGGAAAACATTTCTGCCGGCTGCGCGCGCCCCGTTGCCAAGCCTGCCCCCTCCAACCGCTGCTGCCGTAAAAAATTGAATAAAAACGCCGTGGCAATGTCCATTGCTGCGACGAACTGTTCACTTGTTTTCGGTGCGGTTCGCGTTGATTATCTGCGGACTGCCAGCATGAACCAGACGCTTGTCATCGTGCCGACTTACAATGAACGGGAAAATCTCTCGCGCATGGCTGACCGCCTTTTGAAGCTGCCCGTGCGGGTGGACGTGCTGGTGGTGGACGGCAATTCATCGGATGGTACGGGCCGGATTGCGGATGAACTTGCGGCCAAACACCCGGAAGTTCACGTTCTGCATCAGCCGGAGAAGAACGGCCTGGGCCGTGCCTACATTGCCGGATTCAAATGGGCGCTCGACCGCAGCTATGGGTTCATTTTTGAGATGGACTGCGATCTCTCGCACAATCCGGACGACGTGCCGGCATTTCTCGACGCCGCCCAAAATGCCGATCTGGTGCTCGGCTCGCGGTACGTCGGTGGCATCCGCGTCATCAATTGGCCGCTCAAACGGCTGATGCTGAGCCGGGGCGCCGGCAAATATGTGAAGCTGGTGACCGGCATGCCGTTCACGGATCCGACGGGTGGTTACAAATGTTTTTCCCGCCGCGCCCTGGCAGCCGTGAAGCTCGATGAAATCCGGTCCAACGATTACAGTTTTCAGATTGAAGTGACGCATAAACTCTGGCGCCGGGGATTTAAAATTGTCGAGATACCCATTGTTTTTACCGAGCGCGTCGAAGGCCAGTCGAAAATGGCCGGCCACATCGTGAGCGAGGCGTTTTGGATGGTCTGGCGGTTGTGCTGGCAGAATGGCTTCCGGCGCCGGCCCCGCTTAAAAGTCTGAACGTTTTGCGTGCGGTTTCGTCCAAACATCGGAAATTTAAGGAAAGCAGCTTGAAAATAAACCTCATAGTCATGCTCGTCGTGGCTGGCGTGGCCGGCCTGGCCGTCCCAACGCGCGCGGCACCAATGCCCAAAGCCGCCGACCCCGCCCCGCGGTTTGCCGGCCTGGATCAGGACGGCAAAACGGTGGCGCTGGCTGATCTGATCGGCAAAAAAATTGTGCTGTTGTACTTTTACCCGAAGGATTTCACGTCGGGTTGCACCAAGGAGGCCTGCGGCTTTCGCGACCGCATGGGCGAATTGCAGAAGGACAACGTCGAAGTCATGGGTGTGAGCTTTGATTCCGCCGGAAGCCACCAAAAGTTCATTGCCCAATACCAGCTGAACTTCCCGTTGCTCGCCGACCCTGATGGAAAAATCGTGGATCTTTATGGTGTGCGGATGGACCACTTGAAACTGGCGCACCGCGTCAGTTTTCTCATCGGACTGGATGGCAAAATCGTCCACGTCACCGATGCGGGCAGTCCCGGCGTTCATTTTGACGAGATGAAGGCGGCCATTGCCGCCCTGAAACCGAAATGAGAACGTTGGGGAATAATCTTTTTCATCCGCAGCGCGCCTCCTAACCTGCCTTTGTGCCACTTCAAATCGGCGAGCGACTGGGTTTGACCATTGACGACATTGCGTTTGGCGGCGAGGGCGTCGGACGCGTGAACGATTTTGTGGTGTTTGTCCCGTTCGTGCTCGTGGGCGAGCGGGTCGAGGTTGAGATCATCGAGGTAAAAAAGAATTTCGCGCGCGCGAAACTGCTGCGCGTCGAAAAGCCTTCGTCCGAACGGGTCGAGCCGGCGTGCGGTTACTTCGGCAAATGCGGCGGCTGCCAGTACCAACACGTTCAATATGCGGTCCAATTGCGGCTCAAACAAAAGCAAATCGCCGATTTGTTTGAGCGGGTCGGCAAATTTTCCCCCGACCTGATTGCGCCGGTGATTCCCTGTCCGCAGCCGTTCGGCTATCGCAACCGCATCATGGTTCGCAGCCAGTGGAACAAACCGGAACAAAAGTTGAACCTCGGTTTCGTGCGCTGGGACTGCGGCCTGGTCGAGGACATCGCCGAGTGCAAAATCGCCGAACCGGCCCTGAACGAGCAGCTCCAGCACGTTCGCGCGCATCCACCGCCGCGGGGCGGGTTGAAAGTCGTGCTGCGCACGCTGCCGGAAGACTGGGACGTGCCGCCCGATTCTTTTTTTCAAAATAATTTTTTCCTGTTGCCCAAACTGGTCGAAACCGTGCGTGGGTTTCTTTCCGCTGCCGGTTCGCGACACCTGGTGGATTTGTATTGCGGGGTCGGTTTTTTTGGAATTGAAATGGCGGATGCGGTCGAATCCTTCATCGGGGTGGAATATGACCAGCGTGCGATCAAATCGGCGCGGCACAACGCCGCGGCGCGCAACATCGGCAACGGGGAGTTTGTGGCGCAGGCGGTCGAAGACGTTTTGCTGGAATTGGGGAAGCGATTTTCGCCGCAAACCACCACGGTTTTGCTCGATCCGCCGCGCAAAGGTTGTCTGCCGCAAACACTGGAAATGTTGCGTGAACTCAGGCCGGCGCAGGTCATTTACGTTTCGTGTCATCCGGCGACCATGGCCCGGGACTTGAACCTGATGTGCGCGGACGGGGTCTTTGGCCTGGCGCGCGTGCAGCCACTGGATATGTTTCCCCAAACGCAGCATGTGGAATGTGTGGCGGCTTTGGCTGCTGGAGAAAAACTTGCCAAGCCGGCTGACATGGATTCAACTGCAGGAATCCGATGACTGTGAACGCCCAAACGAACCCGCGGAAAAGATTTGTTCCGCAGCTTCTGCCATGGCTGCTTGCAGTTGTGGCGCTGACGCTTTACGGGTTGACCCTCAACCACTGGGTGTCGCTGTACAATCTTACGACGGTGGCCAAAATATCCGGCTGGACCATAGGGTCGGAGATATACCAGCCGGTTTCCTTTGTCGTCACCTATCCGTTCCGCTGGCTGCCGGCATCGCAGATTCCGCTGGCGTTGAATTTGTTTTCCGCGGTGTGCGCGGCCCTGACCCTGGGCTTGCTGGCGCGGTCGGTTGCGCTGTTGCCGCATGACCGGACGGACGCCCAGCGCAAGCGTGAACCAGGGCCCCATGCCTTGCTGACCATTCGGAGCGCCTGGTTGCCCCCGGTTTTCGCCGTGGCGGCATGCGGTTTGCAATTATCGTTTTGGGAGCATGCCACCAATCACGCCAGCGACATGTTGAACCTGCTGTTGTTCGCGTTGGTGATCTGGTCCCTGCTGGAATACCGGCTGGACGAACGCGAAGGGCGGCTGTTTCTGGCCGCGTTCGTGTATGGGGCAGGCATGACTGATGATTGGGCGATGGTGTGTTTTTCCCCCGTGTTTCTCACGGCCCTCATCTGGATTCGAGGCCTGAGCTTTTTTAAACTCCAGTTTCTCACGCGGATGTTGTTCTGCGGGTTGGTGGGGATGTTGTTTTATTTATTGCTGCCGTTGGCAGCGGTGATTTCGGGCAAGGTGCCGGTGACATTTTGGGAGGCCCTGCGCATGAATCTGGCTTCGCAGTTCTTCGTGGTGGGGGCATTTTTCAATAATGGGAATGTGCGGCAAACGCTGGAATTGCTGTCATTAAGTTCATTGGCGCCGGTGTTGTTGCTGGCGATCCGCTGGCATTCGTCCTTCGGCGACACCAGCCAGTTGGGCCGGGCGCTGGCGTCCTTTTTGTTCCACCTGGTGCACGCGGTCATTCTGATTATTTGCATCTGGGTTGCCTTTGACCCGCCATTCAGTCCGCGGGAAAAGGGGATGGGACTGACGCTCTACTATCTGAGCGCATTGAGTGTGGGTTATTACAGCGGATATTTTTTGCTGGTGTTCCGGAACGAGACCGGCACCCGTTTCCAGCAACGCGATGCTGCGCCATTTAATTTTTTGAATTTTCTGGCGGTGGGGTTCGTATGGCTGCTGTTCCTTTCGGCCGGTGCGGGGCTGATTTATAAAAACACACCGCAAATCCGCGCGACCAACGATGACACGCTTCCGCGTTATGCTTCGCTGGCGGTGGAAAACCTGCCACCCCCGGGCGGTATCTTGTTGAGTGATGATCCGCAGCGGTTGTATCTCACGGAGGCGGCGCTCGTCCGCGACGGTCGGGCGAAGGATTTTGTTTTCCTGGACACGCAATTCCTGGTCTGGCCGGCCTACCACAAAATTCTGCACGCGAGATATCCCAGGCAATTTCCGAACACGGTCGGCGCCGCCGAAACCAACAGCATCAGTCCATTGCGAATCTCCACGCTTTTGGGGGCGCTGGCCAAAACCAACGAGCTTTACTATCTGCATCCGAGCTTCGGCTATTACTTTGAACAATTTTACCTGGAACCGCACGGCTTGGTTTACAAACTTAAAACACTGCCAGCCGACACCCTGATACCTCCATTGCCGGACACGGCTGAAATTGCCGAAAACGAGGCGTTTTGGTCGCACGCAGAAATCCAGGTGTTTGCTCCCATCGAAAGCGCCCTGGCTGCTCCCAAGTCCGATGAGGACCAGACCCGGGTCGAAAGCCTGCTGGCTGCGTTGCACGTGCCGCATGAAGAAAATCCCAACGCCGTCGTCGCGGGAGGGTTTTGCTCGCGCAGCCTGGATTATTGGGGCGTCCAGCTTCAACGTGCCGGTGCTCTGATCATTGCGGCGGAGCATTTTAAGATGGCGCAAAAACTTAATCCGGAAAACACCGTCGCGCAGATCAATCTTCAGTTTAACCACAGTCTTCAGTCGGGTGAAGAGGTGCCGGTGGATCTGGGCAAAATCACGTTCGAACAGTTTGGCCGATACCGTTCGTGGAGCAGCGTGCTGGGGGTTTACGGACCGTTCGACGAGCCGAGTTTTTGTTTTGCCAACGGTCTCGTCTGGCTGCAAAACCAATTCTACCACCAGGCGCTGGCGGAGTTCACGCGCGTCTGCCAGTTGGCGCCGGATAACCTGTCCGCGCGGTTTGAACTCGCCGAACTCTATGTTTTCAACCATTTGCCCGATCGTGCGCTGGCGGCAATTCAGGACATTCGCCTTCAACCGGAAAAATTCCCCTTGGACGATAAAACCAAAATGCAACTCGCCATCGTGGGAACGGCCGCTTATTTTCAGAAGGGGGATCTCGTCCAGGGCACCCAATCGCTCGAAACTGAAATCTCACGGAATCCAACCAACGACGTTTTGCTCGCCACCGCCGTTCAATTTTACATGGCCAATGGCCTGGCCACCAATGCGCTCGCGGTGATTGATTCCCGGTTGCGGATATCTCCGGATGATGCCAGCTGGCTGTTCAGCCAAAGCCTCGTTTATCTTCAGCTTAAAGATTATGACCGGGCGATCAATGTGCTGAACCATGTGCTGTCCCTGCAGGCCAGCAACAGCACGGCGCGGTTCAATCGCGCCATTGCCTATCTGAACAGCGGCAGGCTCAATGAAGCCCGTGCCGATTACAAAGAACTGAGCCAGACCTACACCAACTCATACCGGATTGACTACGGGCTCGGCGAAATTGCCTGGCGCCAGCATGAAACCAATGACGCCATCAAATTTTACAAACTTTATCTGGCCAATGCGACCACCAACACCGCCGAGGCAACCAATGTCATCGAGCGGCTTCGCCAGCTCAGGGGCAAGTCACCCTGAAACCGGCCCGCCGCCGCCCGGAGGGCGGGGTGCGCCGTGCCAGTCCCCGTCCCGTTTTCCAGGGTCGTTTTCTTTCGTGTGCTCCGCCGGTTTGACGGATAAAATTGGCCCGTGAAGCTGCTTTTCATCGGCGATATTGTGGGGCAACCCGGCCGGCGCGCGGTCAAGGAACTCCTGCCCGGACTGCGCGAACAACATGCGCTCGATTTCGTCATTGCGAATGGCGAAAATTCCGCTGGCGGCTCCGGCATCACGCCCAAAACCGCGGAGGAAATCTTTTCCGCCGGCGTAGACGTCATCACCAGTGGCGACCATTTGTGGGACCAGAAGGAAGTCATGGAACTGCTTGCCAGCGAAAAGCATTTTCTGCGCCCGCTCAATTATCCGCCGGAAACGCCAGGGCACGGCAGCGGCGTCTTTGAAGTTAAAAGTTCAAAATCCAGGGTCCAGGGTCCGCTTTTCCTGGCGGTCTTGAATGCGCAAGGCCGCACGTTCATGCCGCCGCTGGAAAACCCATTTCTCCTCGCGCGCGACGAGGTAAAACGGCTGCGCGGGCGGACCAAAATCATTTTCGTGGATTTTCACGCCGAGGCGACCTCGGAAAAAATTGCATTCGCACGTTTGCTCGACGGGCAGGTCAGCGCGGTGGTCGGCACGCATACCCATGTACAGACGGCGGACGAGCAGATCTTCCCCGGAGGCACGGCGTATTTGAGCGATGCCGGCTTCACCGGTCCGCAAGAGAGCGTGTTGGGTCGCGAAATTGAGCCGGTGATTAAAAAATTCCTTACCGCCATGCCGCAGCGATTTGAGGTGGCGAAGAATCGCGTGTTGCTCCACGGTGCGGTGATTGAAATTGATGAAGCCACCGGCAAGGCAGTGAAAATCCAGCGGGTGTCGGAAGCCATCCCGTGAACCAAATGCCTCAACGACTTTGACCTGGGTGCGTTGAGAACCGCTCAAAAATCGGGGCGAACCGGATGATTGCCGGCCAGGAAACGCATTCTCCCGTTGACGAAAACAAATCCGGTTGTAGGTTTTGGCGTAAATTAAAAACCATAACCCCATGAATAAGGTTTCCCCAGACGGAAGGTTTGTCTTCAAAAGCGGCCGGAGATGCCTGGAAGCCATCGCCACCGATGCGGGAAGGCGTGCGGCCGGGATACCGCGGTTCGGGGCCGCGTTGATTTTGTTCGTGCTGGCATGGCCGGCACATGCCCTGACCATCAGTGTGACCTATGATTCCAGCGTGACCAGTCTGGCCAATGCCGCCCAGGTGGAAACGGCCTTTGCGGCGGCGGCGCAAACGATTCAGAACCTCTACACCAATCCGGCCACCATCAATATCACCGTTTATTTCAGCAGCGGCGTCGGCCTCGGCCAGAGCAGTTCGGCGTTGGTGGGAAATCCCGCTTATGCCGATTTGACCAACGCCCTGCGCGCCGCCCGCACCACCGCCGCCGATAGCAATTCCGTCGCCAGCCTGCCGGCCATGGATCCGACCAGCGGCGATTCGTGGGCGATTCCGACGGCGGAAGCCAAGGTGTTGGGGCCGATGGGCGTGGTGAACATCGATCCGAATGATCCCGGCCAGGACGGCTCGGTCTATTTCGCCTCCACCGTCAGCTACACCTTCGACCCTGCCAATCGCGCGGTGCCGGGCAAGTACGATTTCATCGGCGTGGCGGAACACGAAATCTCCGAGGTGCTCGGCCGAATCTATGGCCTCAATTACAACAACCCCGTGTATCTGCCTTTCGACCTCTTCCGGTTCACCCGCAGCGGCACCCGCAGTCTCAATGCCAATGATACCGGCGTTTATTTCTCCGTCGATGACGGCGTGACGGATTTGAAAAATTTCTATCCCGATGTCACCATGGGTGACGTTCAAGACTGGCAGACGAGCACCCCGTCGGATGCGTTTGACGCGTATGCTTCCTCCGGCCAGAAATTGATCCTGTCCTCGGCCGATCTCACGACGCTGGACATTTTGGGTTATAAGCTCAGTTTCGCCGCGCCGCAGGTGGCGGGTGTGAGATTGTCCAACGGCACCTTCCAAATCAGCTTCACCAATACTCCGGGCATGGGATTTGTGGTTCTGGCCAGCACGAACATTTCCCTGTCCGTGAGCAACTGGACGGTTCTGGGCGCGCCGACCGAAAGTCCCGCCGGCCAGTATCAGTTCATCGACTCATCGGCTGGCAACCCGCAGCGATTCTATCGCGTGAAATTGCCGTGATGGTGGCCCGGAAAAATCGGCGGCTGCCAGCTGAATGTCCGGCCCGGGCCGCGGCTATTTGAGCTTTTGCACGTCGCTCAGGCTTTCGTGATAATCCACGGTGCGGTTGATGATCACTTCACGGCCTTCCAGATGCCAGTGCACCTCGCGCGTGAACCAGAGTCCGTCGGCGGTCCGGTCGCGCTCGAACCCGTAATTGAATTTCCAGACCGCGCCGACGAGTCCCCAGCCGACGTTCACCTGCTGCGTCAAATGCAGTTCGGCTTTCACGAGGCTGTAATCGGCCGTGTCAATCCAGACCCGGCCCGCGGCCTTGTTGATGAAACGTTCCTTGAGATTCCGCTCGGGCAAGGGCCGGTTCGCCGGAACAAAATCAACCATCCAGGCCGGCCGGCCATCGAGCCGGTCGCGCCCGACGATGGTGAATTCAAAGCGGCTGATCAAATCTTCGTTCAACAGGAAATCCTTTTTCTTGAATTGCTGTCCCCGGACATTGGAATGGGTGTCCGAAACGGCCTCGGTATTTTCCGGAACCGGTTTGGGTTTGGCGGCGGTGGCGGGCGCGGGAGGCGTCGCGGCGGGAACATGCACGCTGGTGGTCGCGTCGTGCTTTTTTAACTGACCGGCGGAATTCCGGAATTCGCTGAGCTTGGTCCGGTTGTAGCGATAGCGCTCGTCGAACGCGCGGTCGTTTTCGCCCTCATCCTTGGCCCGCTCCAATACATGCTGCAGCAGCGAATCAAAGGTCGGCAGGGGCGCGTTGGTGTCCGCCGCCGGCAATGAAACCGGCGTCGCCAGCAAAATGGCGACGGCCAGTTTCCTTCCAAATTGTTTGATGATGCCCATGGGAACCGACTCGTTTCAGGGCGAGTCGCCGGCCAGCTTCGGCGAGACCCACCGGCGCGGCAAGCCTGGAAATAGTTTGCCAGCCGCCGCTTTAATTTTTACAACGGGTCCCGACCGTTCAACATGGCCACCATCATTTTCGACATCGAGACCTCCGCGCTGCCACTCGACAATTTTGACGAGGCGCAGCAGGAGTACCTTTTCCGCGAGGCCGGAAAACTCGCCGACGAAGCGGCCCGGACCGCCAAGCGGGAGGAAATCACCAAATTCATGAGCCTGTGGCCGTTCACGTCACAGGTCGTCTGCATCGCCATGCTCAACGCCGACACCCTGCGCGGGCAGGTGCAGTTTTTGGCGGAAGATTTTGAAGCCAGTGAAAGCGAGGCCGGCCCCGTGGAATTCGTGCCCTGCGCGGACGAGGCCGAACTGCTTACGGCGTTTTGGGACGTGGCGAAGCATTACGATTCGGTCGTGACCTTCAATGGCCGCGGCTTCGATGTGCCGTTCATTTACCTGCGCTCGGCGCTGCTCAATGTGCCGATCTCGAAAAAGAACTGGCTCGGCTACCGTTACGCCACCGACCCGCACTGTGACCTGGCGGAACAACTGACGTTTTACAGTGTGAGCGGACGCGACGGCGCGGCCCGGCGGTTCAACCTGGATTTTTACTGCAAAGCCTTCGGCATCGAGTCACCCAAAAGCCACGGCGTCAGCGGGATGGACGTGGGCACGTTGCTGGCCGAAAAGAAATTCCGGGAGATTGCCGAATACTGCCTGCGCGACGTCCGCGCCACCGTCGAGCTTTACAAAATCTGGAAGGAAAGGCTGGCGGGGATAAAGTGAAATTCCGCACTTTCATCACAACTCAATGGCATGACATCAAAGGAAATGCCAAATGGGATAGCGTCTCTGGATGATTTGAGCTAAATGTCCACACTCATTTGCTTCGCCCTGAAAGAGGAAGCCGCGCCGTTTCGAGAAATCGCGGCGGGCAAGGCCGGCATCTCCATTCTACTTACCGGCATCGGCCGCCAGAACGCCGAAAAAGCTGTGCGCGATTTTCTCGCCGCCAGTTCACCGGAACTGGTGCTGACCTGTGGTTTTGCCGGCGGACTGAATCCGGATTTGAAACCCGGCGAGGTGGTTTTTGAAGTGGCAGACGTGCCCCTCGCCCCATCCGTCTCCCCGCAAAGCGGGGAGAGGGTGTCCGCCAGGACGGGAGCGGGGTTGTCGGCCAAGCTTCTGGCCATCGGTGCAAAGCCAGTCAGATTCTTCTGCGCCGACCACATTGCCACCACCGCCGCCGAAAAGAAAAAATTGCGCGAGGAAACCGGCGCGGACGCGGTGGAGATGGAATCGGAAGCCATTCACGCGGTCTGCCGCGAGCGTGGCATTCCCTGCGTGACCGTCAGGGTCATTTCCGACACGGCCAGCGAGGATTTGCCGCTGGATTTCAATGCGCTTTCCAAACCGGACAAGAATCTGGATTACGGCAAATTATTTTGGGCCATTGTCCGGTCGCCGGGAAAAATCGGTGCGCTGATGCAGTTGCAAAAAAGGACCAAATTTGCCGCGGCACAACTGGCGGAAATTTTGGCCAAGGTTTGTTTCAAAGTTTAGTCGCGGAACGGCTAAAAAAACCAAGCAGCCTTATTCCGCCCCTACGGTGCTCCCAAATGCCGCAGCAGGATTTGAAAAACGTCCGTTGATTCAACCGGCTGTGTGCCCAAAAATTCCGGTCGTCCGGTGATGAACACCGGCCAGTCCTTTTTGTTCGCCGGTCGCCGGCCATGCGAACCTTTCACCAGCGTCGCGTCGAGCGGAACCACGTCCATCAGCATCCGGAAGCCGAGTTTCTTTTGCAGCAGCCGCCAGGCGATTTTCAGTTTTGGCAGCGAAATCTTCGGGTCGAGAAAGAGTTCCACCGGGTCGTAGCCCGGCTTGCGATGAATATCCACCGTGCGCGCGAAATCCGGCGCAAACGCATCCTCCAGCCAGTAATAATAGGTGAACCACGCATTCTCCGTTGCAACGGCCAGCAGATCGCCGGCGCGAGGATGGTTAATGCCGGCTGCGGCCATTTCTGTTTTGCCCAACACGCGTTCGACACCGTCGGTCTGCTCCAGCAGCTCGCGCACGGGTTTTTCCAGTCCCGATCCGGCATCGGGATTCAGGTAAACATGCGCGACCTGATGGTCTGCCACGGCAAAGACCTTGCTGGCGCCCGCGTCGAGAATTTCCAGGCCGAGTTCATCCTTCACTGCCAGCCAACCGCTTTTGCGGAACAGCCGGTTGAGATGAACCGGCGTATCCACGTTCGTGATGCCATATTCAGAAAGTAAAACGACCGGCACGCCGCGTTGGCCGAAGAAATCAATCAGGTCGCCGACGATGGCGTCAATCTCGCGCAGGTCCCGGTGAATTTTGGGGTTGGTAGGGCGCGTCACTCCGTGCGCGCCGGCGGCGGGCAGAGGACTGCCCGCCCTACCTGCGAAAAACGGCCCATGCCGCTGCAGGTTGTAATCCAGATGCGGCAGGTAAATCAGGTTCAGCGTAGGCTGGTATTTGTTTTCAATCCATTTCGCGGCGCCGGCAATCCAGCGCGACACGGCGTCGGCCCGGCCTTGCGGAGTGTCCACGCCCGCGGCCGGACCCCAAAAACCGAAGAACGGAAATTCGCCCAGCTCGCGTTTGATTTCCGGGCGAATCGAATACGGCCAGGAATAAACATCGAAAACCTTCCGGCCGTCAGCGGGATACATCGGTCGCGGCGTGAGGGAATAATCGGCGGTGGAATACATGTTGAACCACCAGAAGAGATTTGCTGCCGCAAATGGGTCCGGCGTCCGGGGTCCGGCGTCTGGGTTTGAGACGCGGAGCGCATCCCAGATTTTTGGGCCCTGGACCAGGTGATTGGATTGCTTCCAGAACTGGATTTCGGCGAGGTCGCGGTTGTACCAGCCGTTGCCGACGATGCCGTGCTGCGACGGCAGTTTGCCGGTAAGATAATTCGATTGCGCGGTGCAGGTGACCGCCGGGAATGCGGGTGCGATTTGGGCGAGCGCGCCGCGCCGGCGAAATTCCGTGATGCGCGGCGTGTGTTCGCCAATGAGCGCCTCGGTGAGGCCGACAACGTTGATGACGGCGAGCCGGTTCATCAGAGGCTGGCGCGGAGGATTTTTTGCGCCCGCAGGACGTGGCGTTCGCGCAGTTCGTGAATCGCTTCAACCACCTTCGGCAGGTTCAATTCATGGACTTCCACGCCCTGGCCGATTTCGCGGAGCAGGGTGATGGTCAATTCGCCGCCGAGATGTTCGCGGAATTCGTTCAAGCCGCCGAGCACCTGCAAATTGCCGTCCGAGGTGACATTCAGCAATTCATTGGCAAACAGGTCAAAGCCAAGCCGTTCGAGCAGCGCGAGGACGCGTTCGGCGGATTTGCCGTCGAGTAAGCCGATCTGGCGCGAATAAATCACGTCCAGCGCAACGCCGATGGCGACGGCTTCGCCGTGCCGGATTTGAAAGTCGGAAAGCTGCTCCAGCTTGTGCGCCGACCAATGGCCGAAATCCAGCGGACGCGCCGAACCCAGCTCGAACGGGTCGCCGCTTGTCGCAATGTGGTCCAGGTGCAGTTCGGCGCAGCGCTGAATCAACCGCTTCATGGCGGCTGGCTCGAACGCGGCGAGGTTTCCCGCGTTGCACTCCAGTTCATCGAAAAATTTCGCATCCCGGATGCACGCGACCTTTACCGCCTCGACGTATCCGGCGCGTTTATCGCGCGGCTCCAGCGTGGCGAGGAAGTTGAAATCGTTGATGACGGCGTGCGGCGGCGCGAACGTGCCGATGAAATTTTTCTTGCCGAAGGCGTTGATGCCGTTTTTGACGCCGATGCCTGAATCGGCCTGGCTCAGGGTCGTTGTGGGAATGCGCACGTGGCGGATGCCGCGATGCGCGGTGGCGGCGGCAAACCCGGCGGCGTCCAGCAACGCGCCCCCGCCCACGGCAATCAAATACGAATGGCGGTCAAGGTGGTGCCGGTCAATCTGCGAATGGATTTCGACAACCTGCAGGGGGGAATTTTTGGCGCGTTCACCGCCTTCGATGACCAGCGGCGGACCGGCGAGCTTCACGCGGCCGTCCGGGGTGGAAAAATAATCCTCAATCCGGCGCGCGAGTCCGGGCCAGGCTTGCGCCAGCGATTCATCGAGGACAACGAGCGCCTTGCGTGACGCGTGGCCGGCGTCATCACCCAGCGCGGTTTTCAAGACGAGGTTGGCCGGAGCGAAAACATCTTCGGTGAAAAAGACGCGCAGTTGCCAGCCGACTTGAATGGAGCGCTGAATCACAGACATGGCCACCAATCTGAAATCTTGGACAACGATTTTCGAGTTTTATTTGAAGCAAAACGGCAGGCCGCGGCGTTGTCCGGACGCCGCCTGGAGGCGTCCCCATCCGGGTTATTTCCCGATCTGTTTGTCCACCGGGATGCGCATGGCGTAAAAGGAGCGATAAACGAAGGTGAGGGCAATGAGGAAGAAGACGATGCCGATGCCGGTCTTCAAGGGTTGGTTGGTCATGGTGACGGCGATTTCTGCGGCC
>Ga0182016_10000368_pt1 | contig 56302 bp, 39 predicted proteins | sample 712S2MmetaG_FD_120491 | JGI IMG/M metagenome (GOLD analysis project Ga0182016, IMG submission 120491) | Permafrost microbial communities from Stordalen Mire, Sweden - 712S2M metaG | ecosystem: Environmental > Terrestrial > Soil > Wetlands > Permafrost | place: Sweden: Stordalen | collected...
CATCTGGGAGCCCCAAGAGGACATTTACTGGGGGCCTGAGGGCAAGTGGCTGGCGGACGAGCGGTACAGCGGCGATCGTCAGCTCGAGAATCCTCTCGGCGCTGTTCAAATGGGCCTGATTTACGTGAATCCGGAAGGGCCCAATGGAAAGCCGGATCCAGTGGCTGCGGCGCGGGATATCCGGGAGACGTTCGCCCGCATGGCGATGAATGACGAGGAGACGGTGGCCCTCATCGCCGGCGGACACACCTTCGGCAAAGCCCATGGTGCTGCCGATCCGGGCAAGTATGTCGGTTTCGAACCCGAGGGCGCCGGCATCGAAGAGCAAGGCCTCGGCTGGAAGAACAGCTTTGGCAGCGGCAAGGGCGTCGACACGATCAGTAGCGGGTTGGAGGGCGCGTGGACTACCAACCCGATCAAGTGGGACAACAACTACTTCGACAACCTGTTCGGCAATGAATATGAACTCACCAAGAGTCCCGCGGGCGCGCAGCAATGGATTCCCAAGAACGGCGCTGCCGCGGGAACTGTGCCGGATGCCCACGATCCGTCTAAGAAGCACGCCCCGATCATGTTCACCACGGACCTCGCGCTGAAGGTGGACCCGAATTACGCCACGGTTTCGAAGCGTTTCCACGAGAATCCGCAAGCATTCGCAGACGCGTTCGCCAAGGCCTGGTTCAAGCTGACGCACCGCGACATGGGGCCGGTTGCGCGGTACCTTGGCCCGCTCGTTCCGGCACAGCACTTGCTGTGGCAGGACCCCGTTCCCGCTGTGGATCATGAACCGATCGGCGAGCAGGACGTTACTGCCCTGAAGGCCAAGATCCTGGCATCCGAACTGTCCATCTCACAACTGGTCACGACAGCCTGGGCGTCGGCGGCAACGTTCCGCGGCGGCGATAAGCGCGGCGGGGCTAACGGGGCGCGCATTCGCCTCGCGCCGCAAAAGGATTGGGAAGCCAACCAGCCGGCCGAACTGGCGAAAGTCCTGCAGAAGTTGGAGGCGATCCAGAAGGATTTCAACGGCGCGCAGTCCGGCGGGAAGAAGGTCTCGCTGGCTGACCTGATCGTTCTGGGCGGCTGCGCAGCCGTCGAGGAAGCTGCCAAGAAAGCCGGACACGACGTGAAGGTTCCCTTCTCGCCGGGGCGCACGGATGCTTCGCAGGAACAGACCGATGCGCACTCCTTCGCGCCGCTCGAACCGAGCGCTGACGGATTCCGCAACTATCTCCGGAAGGGACACGAGGGATCGGCGGCTGAGCTGCTGGTGGATCGCGCGCAGTTGTTGACGTTGACTGCCCCCGAGATGACGGTTCTCGTCGGCGGCATGCGCGCCCTGGATGCAAACTTCGGGCAGTCCAAACACGGCGTCTTCACCAAGCGGCCCGGGACGTTGACGAATGATTTCTTCGTCAACCTGCTCAACATGAATACCAAGTGGCAGAAGTCCGCCACATCTGAAGACGTACTGGAGGGCCGCGATCGGGCGGCGGGCGATCTCAAGTGGACAGGCACCGTCGTCGATCTCGTCTTCGGTTCCAACTCCCAGCTCCGCGCCCTCGCGGAAGTCTATGCGTGCAACGACTCGAAGGAGGCGTTCGTGAAGGACTTCGTGGCCGCGTGGAACAAGGTGATGAACCTGGATCGCTTCGACCTTGCTTGAGCTCGGCGTTGTCCCCTCTCGGAGCTGTGCCTGGGGGAGGAACGTTCTCAGCTCTTAGTTCCGCCGCAACACCCGCCGATAGCGCTTCCGCGCCTTGGGTCTGCGAACCCGAGCGCTGACGGCGTTGCTCGCAGCGGAGGTTAAGAAAGCCACTACGCCAACCCGTAAAGATCCGCTCGCACACGCGCGCGGTTAGGCTGTGGCGACACGTCCCGTGCCGGGACCGCCCCCACCAGGCGCTCCAGAATCCCGCGCTGGCGCGAGAAACGGGCTCGGCGGCGCCGCAGAAACTCGAACGTGAACGGCGAGCAGGTTTCCAATTCGCGGACGTAAGCGTCCGAGTAGAACTGCCGCGCTTCGCCCACGGCCCCCGTGAGGAGCATGAAGAAGCTGGTGCGGATGAGCTCCTTGATGGCCGGGGGCGCGGCCGCACCGATTCCGTCGAGATCCGCCAGCACACGGGCGCCGAAATGGAAGGCACGGTTGGCCGCGGCGTCTAGCGGCTCGCGTCCCGCCGCCTCGGAGAACGCCGTACGGATGCCATCCCGGGCGTCGGCGGCGACGTCCTGCAAATCGTCGCCGAGCTGCAGCGCGACGCCCCAGGCGAAAGCAAACTCGACCTCGATTGGCGCGAGCGTGCCCGCGGCGAGCCAGGCGTCCGCAACCACCGATGCGCCGCCCTTCTCGAAGACGATTTCGAGGACATCGCCCGCGCCGGCCCCGGCGCCGCGATGCAGCTCGAGGCTCTTCTCCTGCGCGCGATGGATGGCGCACAGGCTGGCGAATACCTCGGGGTGTTCGGCCCGGCGGTACTGGCTTTCGATCAGGCTAACCAACGCCCAGGCCTGCTCCTCATGCCGGCCGGCGGGCGCCAGCCGCCCTCCCGCCAGGCGAGCCCCGAAACGCCGGTTGAATGCCTGCTTATCGGCTTTCGAAACGCCTGGGTCGTCGAGGTAGTTATCGGTACAGGGGTAGAGCATGCTGTACCCGAAGATCGCGGGAGTCAGCCGCGCCGGCAGGCCCAACATAATCTGGAGTCCGTTCGTCGTCCATGCGTTGCGGCCGGCCTGGAAAATGTCGCCCGCGCTCATGGACGGATCGAAGAGCCGTGCGGCGCTGGCGAATTCCCTGCCCGTCCCGGTGAAGCCGCCAGCGAGCAACAGATCGAGATGGCGGTCCTCGAAATCGAGCGCCTCGCGTGCGAAGAGGCGGAACGCGACGGTGAGGCGATCTTCCGCCGCGGCCTGCTCCAGCCGGTTCCTCGGCGCGGCACGCAGTTCGGCTTCGACGGCTTCGAGGTAGCGGTCGAACTGCGCTTCGCGGCGGGCCTGCTCGCGCGCAGGATAGGAAGGCAGAAAGGCGGGCGGTGCGGGATCGGCCTTGCCCCACCAGTCAAGCAGGCGGGTCAGGACGGGTTGCGGTTCGCATGGCATATCTCCTGCTACGCAGATTTCGCGTGCGATGTTCCGCGGCGCCGTGCCAGAAAGCTTCGGCGCCGAGAGCCGCATTGGCGGCAACTGCGGCGTCCACGGCCGATCCGCCGGGCGCGAATCTGTGTGCGCTGGCCTAAGCGCAACGTCGCTCAGTTCTCCGACTTTCGGGCATCTGCGTAAATAGTGCGGCGGACGCCCACGTCCGAGGCCGTGCCAAGAGCCTGATTCTTCGACGAGAGAGCGGGACGAGGACTCCCAAGCGGACCAGGGGGTCCGCCCACCTAATTTTTGCAGGAATTCCACGCTTGGGAAAACTAAGCGACATTGGGCCTAAGCGAGCATCTTGCTGGTCGCGACGATCCCTTTTGGGTTGATGCTCATGGAGAGCCCTTGTCGCGTCCAAAATCGGCAAATCGTTGGGCGAACAGCGCAGCGCCGCGGCAAGAGTTGCAGTTCCGCCTCGACGAAGTGGCACAATGCTCTGACGTCAAGCCTCGGCAGCCGCAGGGCGAATCCAGAACCACAGCAGCGCAGCTACAACCGCCAGCACCGCGGATACCATCAGCGCCGCCTCCCATCCGATGGATGCTGCCAGCACTGGCGTAAGCGCCGGAGAAATGACACCGCCGAGGTTGCCTCCCATGTTCATTACACCCCCGCCAGCGCCGCTTCGCGTTCCCGCGATCGCCGTCATGGTCGCCCAGAACGGCCCCTCGACGCTCAGAACCAGCGCGGTGGCGACCGCCATGCAAATCGCCGCCAGATAGGCGTGCTGGGTGTGGGCGCCGATGGCGATGAACACGCCCGAGCCTGCCAGGCCGGCGATGGGAACTGCGCGCCGGTCGCCCGGAATCCGGTCGAACAACCAACCGCCGAGAGGAATCGAGACGATGGAGAGCAGCCACGGCAAGCTGCCGAACAGCGCTCCGCGCAACAGATCGAAATGACGCACGTCCACCAGGTACAGATAAAACCAGAAGACGAAGATATAGCCGACGTAGCCTTGCAGCGAGTAGCTCAAGGTGAGCAACGCGAAATCGCGGGACCGTGGCCGTCCGGACGGCGCGGGAACGCGGCCGGCGCCGCCGGCGGCCTCGGCCGGCAAGGCCGCTCGTTTACCGATCGACATCCACGCGCAGCCTACGGCCAGGGCCGGCAGGGAAGAAACCATCAGCGCCGCGCGCCATCCCCAACGCACCATCAGAAACCACATCAGGGGCGGCGCAATCGCCGAGCCAAGGCCAATCGCCGCGACCACCACGCCATTGGCGCGGCCACGCTGCGCCACGGGGAGCGCACGCGAAATGGCCTGCGCGGCTGCGGGGAAGGTCGGCGCCTCCGCCACTCCCAGAGCGCAGCGCGCGGCCAGCAGCGCGGCCACGCTCGCCCCTGCGCCTACCATCCAACCGGTCGCCGCCACCCACGCTAGTGCGGCCCACCCGAGCACGCGCGGCGCGCCGAAACGATCTGCCAGTATTCCGCCGGGAATCTGGCACAGCGCGTAGCCTACCAGGAATGCGCTGAAGATCCGCCCCATCGCCTGTTGGGAGAGACCCAGATCGCGCATCATGAGCGCTCCCGCCACCGAGACGTTCACGCGACAGAGGTAACTCGCGGTAGCCGTCACGGAGAGTAGCGTCACCAGCCGCCATGGGCGCGTCAAGAGCGCACCAGGCGTTTGTGCATCAGAATCTCCGAGGCGCCGGCGATCGCGTAATCCGGGAACTCTCCGACTTTGCTGTAACCGCGACGCTCATACAACCGCCGCGCCTGCGTGTTGAACGACGAAACGCACAGGAACATATGGTGCGCCCACGGAAGCCAGCGCTCGGCGGCGTCGAGCAGCGCCGAACCGACGCCGTGCCCGCGCACGCTGGCACTGGTGGCGACGGAAGCGACGTACGGCGAACCGGCTACACCCGTCGGGTGCAGCAGCAGGAAACCGCAGCACACGCCGGCGCGGCGCGCCGTCAGGACGACAAACTCGGGACTACGGCAACGGGCCAGGCAACTGTCGAAATCGCGGCCGAGGGTGAGCCAGGGCTCGCTGGATGCCATGAGCGTCGCGGCCCACTCCCGATCCTCGTCGCTGGCAAGGTCAATCGCTATGTCAGTCATCGGATGCAGAATCCAGCTTAGTTTAGCTGAGTGAAGCGCGGTCCAGGGAAAAAGAGCGAATGACGGCGGATCGGGCCCGTGGTGGCCATCGTGGTGGCGGGCTCCCGCTCGGGTGGACGGCCTCAAATTGTTCGGTCAGCCCAAAGTATTTCGATTTGCGCTTGCCGCGGCGATTCCATTTGGCCGGTTTGAGATCGCGATCTCTTCGACTGAAGTTTGGCGTCCTCCACCTTCCCGGACCATTCGCCGGGAGCCGCCGCTGTTGCCTCGCGGTTCGAACGGATGCAGAACCAAAGGGATGGTCCCCGAGTTAGTTGACGAGTCGCACTCGCTGGGCGGATTTCCGCGCTATTCGGACGGTTTGCGTGGTAGCGCGTCCTGGTAGTGGAGTAAACTGAGACGACAAATGCAAGTCGCGCTGAACTGCGATTTGTTTGGCCGGGTTGTCGGCGCAATCGCAAATAACGGTGCTTAGGCGACCGTGACCTCTTCAGATTCTGTTTCGGCGATGAAGGACTTACGGCAGGCCGTGGCGAGCGCGGTCACTCACGGGCACGAAGAATGTTTCTGGCATGAAGCCGTAGGCGATTATCGGTGGCTGTTCCGGCGCGAGGGCAGCACGATGCGCGTTGCGATCCTTTGGAGCATCGGGACACTCACAGGCTGGGAACACCGCTTTTGGGCGGAGTGCGATGCCGAAGACTTTCGCGACACAATGCGCTATCTGCGCCCTGCCTTACAACAGCGTTTCAGGTCTTAATACTTGCAACTGTAGAAAGTTGCAACATTCAGATGTTCGGGAGGGGCGAATTTGAGCCGAGGGGCGTCCGTGCGAGGCGACGGATTTGGAAGTTTGGAGGGATTTTATCAGTTCACCCAGACAACCAGCAGGCCATCCCGCACCGGTACGCCGCTGGCCGTGAAAGACATCTGGTTCCCGCCTGGGCTTCCATTGGCGGGTATTAGGGCATTCACCTGCCAGGCGCCGGAAATGCCGTCCGGCATCGCCGAGACGGATACCACCGTCACCCCGGTCCCGGTAACAACGGGGGCTGAACTCACCCCCAGGCCATTCAGAAAGAAGGTCACGATGGAGCCCGCAGGGGCGGGATTCAGACAAGTGTTGACCGAGCCATCCGCGTTGAAGGCCAGCGGCAAGAGTGCGTTGAGGGTCGCGGAGCTTTCCATATTGCAAGTCGCGAGGGCCGCGGATGGCGTACCGGTATTGAGAAATGCCGCTGGGTTGCTCACCACAATCGGCAGCGTTAGCGAATCGGAAAGATTCGATAGCGCGGAAGCAAAGTTGATGTTCGCTTGTGCAGCGCCGGCAATTCCAAAGGGCGCCTGGAAGTTGATCTGTTCTCCTCCGACGTAAAGCAGCGGGCTCGCGACGCCATTGACCCCGATGGTGGCGCCGTCGAGCGATGTCGAGACTTGTCCCGGCGCCGGAGTAGCCGGGCTCCCGGATGAGAACTTGCCGAACAGAGACACCAGCTCGCCGGGCGCGATGGAAGTTACCGGCTTCAAATCGGCCGAATCGAGATTTCGGGGTTGGAATCTGCGAGTCTCCGTTTTGGCTTCGAATCGCGTTTTGTGGCAATACCGGCTTTTGCTATGATTGGAGCATCTCCCGAGCGGGAGTAATTCAGTGGTAGAATGCCAGCTTCCCAAGCTGGACGTCGCGGGTTCGAGCCCCGTCTCCCGCTCCATCTTTTCAATCACTTGCACACCTCGCCAAATCAGCTCTTGTCTCAGTTGTCTCAATTGGACTGTGGTTCGCCAAAACTCCGCAAGGATCGGTTTTAACGTTAATTTCAGCTTGCATGGGGCGGGAAGTAACTTCCCAGTTTGAGATTCGACGTCACGCCGCTGGCTCCATGCGGCCCTGAACCGAGTCTGCCTGACCGAAAACTAGGCGACGGAACGCACGAGAGGCGATCAACCTGCGGCTCCGCTACATTTGCGGCAAGTTCAGGCAGCGGCTTTCCAGAAGTATCGATGATGTAAGCCGCCGACTCGCAGAAGAGATTCCAATTTCGCGTCGGCGGGTTTCAGCTCCACGGGTCTCCCGGACGGTGTGTCCTTGCCAAGTCCGAGATGAGTCCGGTCCTTATGGTAGTAGTCGATAAATTCCCGACCCAGCCGCCGGAGGCGCGCTTCATTGAGTGCAATTGCATGATCGAAGCACTCTCGGCGTGCGCTACCGACCCATCTTTCCGCGACGCCGTTTTGCCAGGGACTCCGGATGCTCGTCCGCACTGGGTCAATGGCGGAAGACTTGAGTAATGCCAGGACCTCCGGGCTGAATTTGGAGTCGCGGTCCAAGATTGCGTATTTGCAGGTGCCGTCGTTTGGGAAGGACTCGCGCAGTTGCTGGCAAACCCAATCAGCGGTCGGATGAGCGGTCACGTTGAAATGTATAATCTTGCGCCGGCTGTGGTCGATCACGAAGAAACAGTACAGCAACTTGAAAGTGAGCGTGGGCACGGCGAAGAAGTCCATCGCGGTAATTGCTTCGCGGTGGTTCCGCAAGAATGTTTGCCACCGTTGTCCGGCATCGCCAGGACGGGGAGTCCGCCGAGCGAGGTAGCGAGAGACGGTGCGTTCGGCAACCTTGAAATCTAGTTTCAATAATTCGCCGTGGATTTTCGGCGCGCCCCATGTGGGATTCTCTGGAGCCATGCGATTGATTGCTTCGACGACTTCAGCATCGATCTTGCCCCGGCCGAGGCAGGACACACGCGAACGGAATCGCCAGTACAGTCGAAATCCAGCGCGGTGCCAGCCCACTACCGTCTCGGGCTTGACAAAGATGAGGGCCTCAGTCCAGCGGTCCCAGATGGAGGACAATGCCACCCAGAGCAGGCGGTCCCGCCGCTTGACATGAGGCCTCGGATTTTTACGTTTGAACACGGCGACTTGTTGGCGCAGGGCGAGGATCTCCAGACCGAGATCGTGGCGCGAACGAAGGAAGGTACGCAGGTAGGCCAGAAGCGCAAACGAAAGTTGGAGCATAGAAACGAGGAAAAGGGCTGAAGCGTTGTAGGTCCGCGATGTCAGAACTGCTTCACGGTCAACCCCGGAATGCGGCCAAAATCCCGGATGTTGCTGGTGCCGACAGCAAAGCAGAGTTCCAGAGCACAGGCGCCGATCAGCAGATCGGCCAGCGGAAGGTTGATTCCTTTGCTCGCTTGTTCCCCACCCACCCGAGCTGCGATCTCAGCAGTTGCTTCGGTGATTGGGTGAATCGGCACGGTGGCCCTGAGTTCATCGAGGAAGGCGCGGCGACGGTCGCGAAGCTCCGGTGTGTTGGCGCGGTAGATGCCGTGGCCAATTTCCGCGACGCTTATGGCGCTCAGCACGATTGGAACCTCGCCAATCGTCTGAAGCACACTTTCCACGGCCTGGGCTGCAGTACGATTCCGCCGTTCAGCGGTGATCAGGACGCTGGAGTCGAGAACTATTCCCAAGAGGGCGGGTTCCATGGCTGGCGCTGGGCTTTGATTCCTTCTTCAATATCGCGGGCGAAATCATCATCTAGAATCGCCGTAGAACCTCGTGCCTTCAGTTCGGAGACAACTTCCGAAATGCTGCGGCCTGCGGATCTAGAAGGTTTGATTACTGCCACGGGACGATGATCCTGCTCGACAATCACTTCCAGGCCCGCCCGGACCTTGGCGAGGACGGCGTGAAGGTCGCGCGCTAGTTCCGCTTCGGTGATCCGGACCATACCCATGCTTCCGATAATACCTGTTCTTCCGGCGCGTTGTCCCAGATGCTCACGATGGACTGTAGATAAAAATGTAGCTGCGGGAGCCTCCAGATTCCTCATAGCTCCAAGAGTTGCAACAGGCTCGCCACATCCCTTAGAAACCGAAGCACTTGAAAACAGGCCGTTTCCGAAGGATGCCGAAAACTGCCTTGGGCGCAGGGGGTCGGGCGTTCAAATCGCCCCGACCGACCAATATAATCAATAGTTTACGACGATCTAAGACGGCCGGAAAAACTCGCTGTAGATGATTTTTGTAGCTGTGATTTGGGTGTGCGACGAGAATGTGGACGCTCGCTGGCGCGCACATCACCGGCATCGTGCCGGTCATGCTCCCGGCCGGTGCCGCCTTGCAGAGCGGCACGCTGACCCTATATTCCCCGTCCAACCGGAATCCCATCATCCTGAAATCCAACACCACGGGCAGCGGCCACATCGGCATGATCGATACGACAACCTCGCCCAACGGCAGTTATTACCTGCTGCTGGAAGCCACCAACACCTCCAGCGCCTGGATGCGCAGCAGCGTCTGGCTGACCGTCGTGGGCGACTACAAGCCCGGGCCGCGTCACCACCGGGATATACTGATTTCCAATCGTCATGAATCGAATTCTCTTGTTCGCCGTCTCCGCAGGCGCTCTGTCCGCGCAAACACTCACCCCCGACGCCGTTCACGAACTCACTCTTCGCAATATTCCCGGGACCTTTACCTCAGGACGCATCGCCGACGTCGCCGTCGACCCAAAGAACCGCAATATCTGGTACGTGGCCACGGCATCCGGCGGACTCTGGAAAACCACCAATCACGGAACCACGTTCCAGCCGATCTTCGACAGCGGCGAGTCCTATTCCCTGGGCTGCGTCACCGTCGACCCGAAGAATTCCGATATCGTCTGGCTGGGCACGGGCGAGAATCAAGCGCAGCGCGCCATCGGTTGGGGCGACGGCATTTATAAAAGCACCGATGCCGGCAAAACATGGAAGAACGTCGGTCTGCGCAACTCCGAACATATCGCCAAGGTCCTGATCGATCCGCGCGATTCCAATATCGTTTACGTGGCGTCGCAGGGACCGCTGTTTTCGCCCGGCGGCGACCGCGGCCTCTACCAAACTACCGATGGCGGCCAGACCTGGAAGCCCATCCTGCAGATCGGCGAGAACACCGGCATCACCGATATCGATATCGACCCGCGCAATCCCGATGCGATGTACGCCGCCGCCTACCAGCGCCGCCGCAATACCAGCGTCATCGTGGCCGGCGGTCCCGACGCGGGCATTTTCAAGACCACCGATGGCGGCAAGACTTGGAAGCAGCTGAAGGATGGCCTGCCCAACGTCGACCTCGGCCGCATCGCCCTGGCCGTCTCGCCCCAAAAGCCCGACGTGGTGTATGCGCTGATCATGACCTCGCGCAGCAACAAGATGTCCGGCTATTACCGTTCCGGCGATGCCGGCGAGCACTGGACCCGCGGGTCCTTCAAGGAAGTGCAGGACCCCGAATATTACGGCGAAATCTACGCCGATCCCTTCCAGTTCGACCGGGTTTACGCCATGGACGTCACCGTGTTCGTCACCGAAGATGGCGGCAAGACGGTGCAGAATGCCTTCGGCGGCGGCGGAGGCAGCGGCCGCGGATTGGGGCTTCATTCCGACAACCACGCGCTGGTCTTCGACCCCGCCGACGCGAATCACCTGCTCGAAGGCAACGATGGCGGCCTGTACGAGAGCTACGACCACGGCCGCACCTGGCGCCACTTCAACAATATTCCGGTAACGCAGTTTTATCGCGTCTCGGTGGATAACGGGCTGCCGTTTTACAACGTGTATGGCGGCACGCAGGACAACGGGTCGCAGGGCGTGCCCTCGCGCACCAATGTGGCGGCCGGCATCCGCACCAGCGATTGGATGAACACCGGCGGCGGCGACGGATACCAGTCGCGCGCCGATCAGGAAGACGCGTCCGTCGTCTACACCTGTTCGCAGCAGATCAATTGCGTGCGCCTCGATCTGAAGACCGGCGAGAGCGTCGGCATCAATCCGCAGGCAGGGCGCGGAGGACGCGGAGGCGGCAACGGCCAACCGCCCGCCGGCAAAATCGCCGACCCGAAATTGCGCTCGCGCTGGGATATTCCATTCATCGTCAGCGCCCACCATCGCACCCGCCTGTACATCATGGGCAACCATCTGATGGAGAGCGACGATAGCGGCGCCACCTGGCGCGAAGTGTCCGACGACCTTACCCGTAATATCGACCGCGACACCATCCCCGTGATGGGCAAAGTCTGGGGGCCCGACGCCGTCTGGAAGAACGCCTTCACCGACGAGTACGGGACCGGCACCGCGCTGGCCGAATCGCCGCTCAAAGAGGGCCTGCTCTTCGTCGGCACCGACGACGGGCTGGTGCAGATCTCGGAAGACGACGCCAAAACCTGGCGCCAGGTGGACAAGTGGCCCGGCGTGCCGGACATGACTTACGTGACCGATGTGCACCCCTCGCCCATCGACGTGAACACGCTCTTTGTTACCTTCAACGATTTTCAACGAGGCAATTTCAGGCCGTTCGTGATGAAGTCGACCGACCTCGGCCGCACCTGGACCTCCATTGCCGGCGATCTGGCGACGAATGACCCGGCCTGGACCGTCGTGCAGGATCACATCGATCCGAATCTGCTGTTCGTCGGCACGGAATTCGGCCTGTCGTTCACCGTGGATGGCGGGCAGCATTGGATCAAATTCCGCAACGGCATGCCGCCCATCCCGATCCGCGATCTCGCAATCCAGAGGCGCGAGACCGACCTCGCCGCCGCCTCCTTCGGCCGCGGGTTTTTCATTCTGGACGACTATTCGCCGCTGCGCCAGCTCACTCCGGAGGTGCTCCAGTCGGAAGGCGCGCTCTTGGCGTCCGGGCGGAAGGCCCGCCTCTTCGAGGAACTCGGCTACTACCGCTCCCAGGGCGACAATATCGCTTCGTCCAATCCGCCCTTCGGCGCGATCCTGAGCTACTACCTGCGCGAAGACGTGCCGGCGCAGGTGGTCCTGCAGGTCGCCGACGGCGGTGGACGGATGGTGCGCCAATTGGATGTATCTGCGAAATCCGGCCTGCACCGCGTCGCCTGGGACTTGCGCGAATCGACGCCGCCAAATGCTCAGGCCGGACGCGGCGCCGTTTCCTTGGGCGAGCCCGGGCCGGACGGCCAAGCGGGTGCCCGAGGAGGGAGAGGCGGCCGCGTGAGTAGAGGGAATCTGGTGAAACCCGGCACTTACACCGTGACGCTCGGCAAGTTATTCGCCGGTGCGGTTACTCCCATCGGACAACCGCAAAAGGTGGAAGTCGTGCCGCTGGAGGCATCGAATCGGTAGGTTCTTTCTTGGTGTTCTCCGTGTCCTCTGAGCCTCTGTGAGAGAGAGGCAAAAACAATTTCTCGCCAAGGCGCAAAGCCGCAGAGAAAGATTTGAACCGAAGCTGCCCCGACGCTGAGACCCGATAACCCCACGCCTCCGTGGCCTCTGCCGCCTCAGTGTCCTCCGGTTTTGACTTTGGTTCTTGCTTTTCTCAGCGTCTCTGTACAGCTAACGCGCTGAATCTTTGCGCGCCGCGTGGGTTCTCTCCGTGGCCTCCGCCGCCTCCGTGTGCTCCGGTTTTGCCTTTGAGTTTGCTTTTCTCTGTGTCTCTGTGTCTCAGTGGTGAATATTCTCTTGCTTCCGCCATGCCGCCCTATAAGCCTCTGCGGAACCTTTTCTCGCGTTACCATAGAACTCAAACCATGTCTTTCCAGTGGCTCGATATGCGCATCACCGAAGAGAATGAACGCCGCGAGAGGGAAGCGCAAATCCTCGAGCGCCTGCCCCGCGTGATGGACGAAGTCCATCAGGCCATTGCCGAGTGCGTCGCGGATTACGCGGCGGCGTTCGGGGCGGAGTCCATCGAACTCAGCTACTTCCTCCACAAAATCCGCATCACGGTCCGCGATTTGAATGAAGGAAAATGGGAGAAATGCGCGAAAGTCGAAATCAACACGCTAGTTAAGCCACCAAGCGTGCACATCGATCGCAACGGCGATGTGCTCGACATCGACGTCGGCCTTCTCCCCGGCGACAACATCTTCTATAAGGACGGCGAAGAGTTCATCACCATGGAGGAAATGACGCGCCGTATTCTCGACCGCTCGCTTTTCCCCAAACTGGCCGCGGACCGTTAACCACGTCTAAGTTGAGCTCCGAGCGGCGGACTGCGCCGCTGGCCAGATCTTTGACGATCGCCGCCAGACGATACTGCCCGGCGGGCAGCGGAATCGACTTCGTGAATACCGCTTGGCCGGAGACATCGCTCTCAGACACCTGCACGATCTTCCGATTGCTTGTGATCTCCATATAAACGTGGAAACGATCTGGCGAAGGGCCGAGAGGTACGAGGACCGTCACTACCCCGTGCCCGCCAATCCTCACCGAGAGCTCCGGGGCCGCATCCCAGAGCGGGACATTCTCGTGCGGCGCGCCCGGATCGTTCGTCAAACGGAAATCGCCTCTTCCGTCCGGGTCTTCAAATATGAAGACGTGGGCGCTGCTTGGTCCATCGATCCGAAGATAAGTCCAAAGGATCGACTTTGAATCGCTGCTACTAGCGATGGCATCCGGCGGACCGTAGATGACGTAAATGCGGCCGCGATCGGTTTTCCATCCCGGAATCCCCGTCGAGAAATGCTCGTTGGCATGGGCGATGCGGCGATAGTGCTCTTCGCGGAACGGCTCGCCAAGCCGCTGCCAGAAGCTCTCGATGAACTGCTCGCGCTCCTCGTCGCTGGCGAGCTTCAGAAACGCCGCACGTTCCTCCGAAGAGATAATGTATGCCGCATCCTCGTTGAGCCATTTCCGGTAAGGAGTGGAAGCTCGTTGCTTTTCGGCGGGGTCGCTCGTCATGCGGAAATCGCCACTGCCGTCACTATTCACGAACTCGACAATGATGTTGGCGCCGACCCCTTCGATGTACCGGTAGCGCCATTGTTGGTACGGATAGGCGCTAGCCGTGCCGCCCGAAGGATGATCGTCGATTTCGTCCGGCGGACCGTACACGATATAAGTGCGGCCGCGATCGGTCTTCCATCCGGCAACGCTGCCGGCGAAGTGTTCGTTGGCGTAAGCGATGCGCCGGTAATGCTCGGTCCGAAACTCGTTCTCGGGCGTGCCGGGTGTGGGATCGCGCCGCTGCCAGAATTGTTCAATAAATTTCTCGCGTTCGGAATCGCTGGTGAGCGCCACAAATGCGCTCCGCTCCTGGTCTGCAATGATGTACACCACGTCCTCTAGCAACCACTTCCGATAGGGCGTGGACATCGGGGCGGCAGACTGCTGCGGCAGCGGCGCCGCGGCCGCGACTGCCATTGCCGCCAGCGGCGCACTCGCGGGTGTATGCGCGTGCCTCACCTTCGGCAGTTTCGCCGGCAACGCCGTCAAGGCCGCCGCGAAAATCACTAGCAGCACCGCGGCCGAGGCGGCCGGCGCCACCGAAGTCTGCGCGCCGCGCGATTCCGTAGTCAAACGGCGTATACGCTTCATGAGATTTCCTCCATTGGCCGCCAGCGCGGCCGCGGGCGCGCGCCGCTGTTCCAGCACCGCCAATGTGGCGGCGTAGGCGCGTGCATCGCCCATCGTTTCCACTACCCGATCGTCACAGCAGTTTTCCCGCTCCGCCCGCACCACGCGCGACACCCACCACACCGCCGGATGGTAGAACAGCAAACCTTCCACCAGCGATTGCAGCAGATTCACCACATAGTCGTGCCGCGCCACATGCGCCAGTTCGTGCAGCAGGATGCACTCCACCTGCGCCGCCGAAAGCCCGGTCAAACAACCCAACGGCAGCAGGATCGCGGGCCGCAAATACCCGATCAACACCGGCGCATCCGTGAAGCACGATTCCAGCAGCGACACCGGCCGCGAAATGCTGAGACGAGCGCATAATTGCTCCAGCCGCGTCTGCCACTCGCGCGAAGCCACGCAAACTCCGCGATGCCGCAGGCGCCGTACGGCCACCCATCCGGCCAGCCCGCGGGCATAAAAGAACGCCACTCCCGCGGCCCAGACGGGCACTGCCCAGGCGAGACGATCGAAAATCATGGCCCACGCAAATCGCCTTGCCGGAGCGGCGATCGGACCGTCCGCCAGCGGCGCCGCGACCCAGTGAATCGGCACTGCAACGGCCAACGGCCGTAGCGCCCAAATCACGCCCAGGGTGATCGCGAAAGCCGCGGGCATGGCCGCCAGAGCGAGGCACGCGAGCGCGTACCGCCGCCGTGCGGGCGCGGCGTGGAACACCCGCAGCATCGCCAACAATGCCGCCGCAAGCACCACGCCTTCCCAGACGAAATGCACCAGCGCCCAGCCGAGCGCCTGCGCCATCGGCGTGCGAATCCAGGCAGCGAACTGGGTCATGGCTTCCCCTTTTCGTACTCTTCCAGGAACTTCCGCAATTCCGCCAGTTCCTCAGGCGACGCGCGCTGCGCCGCCAGCGCGCCCAGCATGAGGCTGGAAGCCGAGCCGCCGAAAGCCCGCCGCAACAGATCGCCGGCTAGTTGCTGTTGGGTCCATTCCCGCGGGCGGGCGGCGGAATAAATATGCGCTCGTTTTTTTTCGTCGCGCTCCACCAGGCCTTTCTCGGCCATGATCTGAAGCGTCTTCAGGACGGTGGTATATTGCGTCGGTTTGCGGCGCGCGATGGTCTCATGCACATCGCGCACGGTACTTGGGCCGAGACTCCAGAGAACCGTGAGAATCTCCAGTTCGGCATCGGTGGGGCGGGGCAGTGGGTTCGGTGTCGACATCCTACGAAGACTCTACTACGATAGTCTTCGTGAGTCAATAGGCCTGCGCTGCTTACCGAGCCGCGACCGTGAGGGAGCGGTCTATTGCAGCAGATCGTGCCGCTTCAAAGTCGGGCGGTCGTCGGACTGAGCATCGGGATCGTCGACCTTTACGTCGCCGGACCGTACGCGCAATACCGGGCGATTCTTATCCTTGTCCTTCCGGCCCGCATCGCGCGCGATCAGCCGCTCGCGCACATCGCGGTATTCCGAAGTCGTCACCACGTACTCCGGCTTGTCCGGCAGAATCTTCTGGATCTCCCGCTCGGTCTTATTGATCCGCTCGGAATCCATGGGGTGGGTCGAAAGCACTCTCGCCACCGCTCCGGGCTGCGTCTTCTGCAGCGCTGCCAGCTTTTCGAAAATGCTCACCGCGCCCGTCGGGTCGTACCCCGCCGCGTACATATACTGCACACCCAGGTAGTCGGCCTCCGATTCGTCGTGCCGGCTGAAGCTCAAAAACGTCATCGGGATGGCGGCATTGGCAGCCTGCCGGACTGCATATCCGCCCAAACCGCCCAACAGAATCCCCGGGATGATGCCCGCCGCCTTCGCCATCTGCTGTTCCGACGCGCGGCACGTCATGTGGCGCGCCGCCACGTGCGCGATCTCGTGCGCCAGAGCGCCGGCGAATTCATCCTCTTCGCTCGCCAATTTGATCAGTCCCGTGTAGACGAACACGTACCCGCCCGGCAGCGCGAAAGCATTCAGTTCGTCGCCGTCGATCACGCGGAATGTGAACGGCGCCTTGGCGTCCGAATTCCGCGCCAGATTCTGCCCCACCCGATTGACGTACTCCGTGAGGATTGGATCGTCGTCGATTTTCGATTCGCGCGCCACTTCGTCCGCCAGCTGCTTCCCCCAGGCGATTTCCTTATCGATGGAGTAGAAGTTGAGGCACTTGCCGACGTCGCGGTCGCCAATCTTGCTGGGATCGTCCTTCTTGTTCTTCTGATCGGCGGAATATGCCCCTGCGGCTAGGGCAATCGACAAAATGGCGACGAAAATCGGTCTCATGGGTGGCTCCGCGGGCCCTATTACCGTATTGTAAATGGAATGGGCCTCACCGCAAACGTAAAGTTTTCTACCGACGTAGCCATTTGGGATCAATACGCCCACCATTTTCCGGTCCGCGAGCGCCTGATCTACCTGAATCACGCCGCCGTGTCGCCACTGTGCAAGCCCGCGGCCGACGCCATGAAGCACTTAGCCGACGACTGCATGAACTTCGGCAGCCGCCACTACAACGAGTGGCTCGCTGCTTACGAAGGGCTGCGCGTCGCCGCCGCCCGCCTGATCAATGCCGACCGATCTGAGATCGCGCTCGTGAAAAACACCTCCGAGGGCATCGCCACCGTGGCCATGGGACTCGATTGGAAGCCCGGCGACCGAATGGTAGCTTTCCTTGAGGAATTCCCAGCTAACTATTACCCATGGAAGCGCTTAGAATCCAGTGGCGTCGCCGTCACCTGGCTCTCCGTCGAGGACCCGCTCGACAAAATCGCCGACGCCGCCCGCGGTGCCAAACTGCTGGCCATCAGCTTTGTCCAATTCCTGTCAGGCTACCGCGCTCCCATTCAAGCAATCGGTGAGATCTGCCACGCTAATCGCTGCGTTTTCCTGGTAGATGCGATTCAAGGTCTGGGAGCTTTTCCCCTCGATGTCAAAGCTTCCTACATCGATGCCCTGGCGGCCGACGGACACAAGTGGCTGCTGGGACCGGAAGGTTGCGGCATACTCTACATAAATCAGGCACTTCAAGACCGCGTCGAGCCAGTGGAATTCGGCTGGACCAACGTCGCCGGATACAACGATTACGCCTCCCGTGACATGGCCCTCCGAAAGGATGCCGGGAGGTATGAGTGCGGAACTCTAAATACTATTGGGTGCTTTGGCTTAAGGGCAGCAATTGAATTTTTACTAGAAGTCGGACCGGGAAAAATAGGCCCGGTAGTCCAAAATCTCGGCGACCGTATCGCCACTGGAGTTGTCGATAAAGGATATGAATTGCTCGGCGCAAGGACGCCCGACACCGGCGCCGGAATCGTCAGCTTCCGCAAGCCGGGAGTCGAAGCTACCGAGATCGTCCGCAAGCTGGCCGCCGCCGGAGTCGCCGCAGCGCCGCGCGCCGGCTGGGTCCGCACGTCACCCCACTTCTACATCCCGCCCTCGGACATCGACCGCATGCTGGCAGAGTTGCCATAAGTCTTCACCACACCGTGAAGTGGAGGGGATTGACCGTAACTCCTCCATCTGATAGTGCCACCTTGACGCCGCCAGCGCCGATCAAGGATTGCGGAATAAGCACGTTGACCTGGTAGAACCCGGAAATCCGCCGTGCGGCACCGCGAGAGGGTCACCCCCCCGTCGCGAACCTGTCACGGGCCGGCTAGGGGCCGCAATCGGCCATAAGCGCGTCCGACGGAAGAGTGGCACCCCTCTTTTGGATTTGCCTTATAGATGGTTATCGCAGAGAGTCGGACCCGGAGACCAATCGCTCAGTAGAAAGTTGCGTTTGGCCCCGGCGCTGAGGGCGGCCCTCAGCGCGTACAGGTGGTAGCGAGCTCGATGACTTCGCGGCGCCATCCGCGGTATTAACCCCGAGGAATCTCCGGTGAGAGCCACCTCCAGGTAGCTCGCGATTGCCCCTCGCAGGGTGCTCAGGGCATAATGGGGCGTTTTGCCGTAAACGAGGATGTCCAAGTCAATACATTCAGCAGTATACGCTTTTGTTTTGTTTTGGAAGACGATGCAGCGCAGCACTAAACCCTTGGGCGGAAGATGCTTAGCGCTGACCTTGGACTCCGGAACTTTGCGCTCAGCAATTGCAGACACAACACACCTCTCCTGTTTGCTATTTTAATTATGCTCACAAATGGGTACTATTATTCAAGTATACAATAGTACTGTAGTGGACGATGGGTACCGGAGCATTATTCGGGATCCGTGGTGGGCGTGATGAGTTTGAGATGTGGTACCGACGCTTTGCGAGCCGTTCCTTTTGTGGCTCCGTAAAACATTTCGCGCGATCGGTTTGACTGCCTGATCATTGTTTTGATGCGTGTCTCGTCGAAATCCCTATAGTTCGTATCTAACGTCACGATGCTCCGAGGATATCCGCCGCCCGCGGCACACTCATATTGTTCGTGTGAACTCTCCGTTCGCGCCTTGAATCCCAGAGCCAGCAGAATCGCGGTCACTTCCGAACCCGTTAACGGTGGATACCTTCTCTGGCCCATATAAAACGCAAACTTCTAATCCTGTTTCCGCGGGTTGATTATACGCCGATTTCCAACATGGTTTATACTAAGAAATACACACCGAGCATTCAGTTCATCTCATTCCCGATTCCCGGCCGCGCTGCTGTCGGACATCGCGAGCGCTCTGGAACAGGGAAAAAATGTGGCCGTCCATTGCCGCCAGAGCATTGGCCGGGCCGGCCTGATCGCCGCCGGTGTGCCGATCGCTTCGGGAGTGGCTGCGGATCGGGCGCTGGAAACGGTCACTTCGGCTCGTGGCGTGACCGTGCCGGAAACTTCCGAACAGCGCGAGTGGATCCGCAATCTGCCATCCAGCCAGTCCGTCGCTTCCAATCGATAGCACGTCCTATTCCGTACGCACGTTATATTATAGGGAATGTCCCCAGGCCGGGTCGTAGTCTTGTTGTCCCTTTGCTGGATTTCGTCGATTCCAGCCCGGGCACAGCGCTACGCCGAGCTCGTCGGACAGGTCATCGATCCCTCCAAGGCCGGGATTACCGATGCCGTGGTCACCGTCGTCGATGAAGACACCGGATTCCGCCGCCAGGTGCTCACCGAAAACGGCGGCATGTACGCGGTAGGCTCCCTCGCGCCCGGCAGTTATAAGGTTACGGTGCGCAAAGAAGGCTTCGGGACGGTAGTGCAGTTCGGCGTCAAGCTTTCCGCCGCCGCACCCACCCGCCTGGATTTCAAGCTGACGGTCAGCAATTTCGCCGATAGCGTCACCGTTATCGGCACGGCGCCTATGCTCGAGCGCCAGGACGCCTCTACCGGAGGGGAATTCGATTCCGATGACGTCGCCCACCTGCCCCTCAATGCGCGCGGCATTCTAACCCTCCTCGAGCTCATCCCCGGCACCAGCGTGGTGCCGGCCACACGCGGCGACGCTGGCCAGTTCAGCACCAACGGCATGCGCGCCAACACCAATTACTTCACCGTCGACGGCGTGAGCGCTAACGTGGGCGTCAGCGCCGGCGGCTTGCCTGCCCAGTCCACCGGCGGAGCTTTGCCGGCCCTCAGCGCATTCGGCAGCCTCGACTCGCTGATCTCCACCGAGGACATGCAGGAGTTCCGCCTGCAAACCTCCACCACCGTGGCCGAGTTCGGACGCATGCCCGGAGCCAGCATCGCCATCAACAGCCGCGCCGGCTCGGAACAGTTTCACGGGGCCACTTTGTTCCGCTGGCGCGACTCCTTTCTCACCTCCAACGACTGGTTCGCCAATCGCGGCGGCTTGAGCCGCGCTCCCCTCCATTACACCGACGTGGCGCAGTCTCTCGGCGGACCCGTCAAACGGCACCACACCTTCTTCTTCCTCTCCTTCGAGCACATCCATCTCAACGAACCCGACGTGTGGGAACAGGCGGTGCCTTCCGTCCAGGTGCGCGGCGTGCTCCTCTCCACTGTCCAGCCGCTGGTGAACCTGTTCCCGTTGCCCAACGGCCCGGTGCTCGGCGCCAACGGAGACGCCGATTGGCTCGGCCAGATCAACCGTCCCGCCAGCCTCACTTCGGGAAGCGCGCGCATCGACCAGGCCATCACTCCGCGCGTTACGCTCTTCGGCCGGTATAGCGATTCGCCATCGAGCAACGAATTCGGCACCCCTGAAGTGAACCATCTGGATTTGCGTTCGCAAAGTCTGACGCTGGGCCTGAATGCGCGTCCCACCGCCCATACCGTGCTCGATTTTCGCGCCAATGAATCGCAGTCCACCGCCAACTCGGTATGGACCGGCAGCACTTCGTCCGATACCCCGAGTTGCACCCTTCAGGGGCTGGTTTCCGCGTTGCTCAAGAACCCCGATATTTCCTGCGATTACCTGGTGCGATTCACCATCAACGGCATCGGACAGGTGGTATCCGGCAGCGAAGGCGAACGCCGCGACCGGCAGTTCCAGATGGTGCAGACGGCGGCCCTCGAGCTACCTCATCATGCCCTCAAGTTCGGCGTCGATTACCGCCGCATGTTGGCCGTCCGCCGCGATCCCACCGGCTCTCTCGGAGTAACCGTGAACGGCATTCCCCAACTCAACAATCCGAGCAGTTGGTGGAAAGCCAGTCTGGCAGTCGGCAAGAACGATTCGGTGACCGTCGAAGAGGCGTCGTTATGGGCGCAGGATACCTGGCAGGTATCGAGCCGCTTCACGGTGGCGGCCGGCCTGCGATGGGAATTCAGTCCGCCTCCGCCGCTCTCGACCCCACAGTACTTTTTGAATTTCACCACCGGTCTTTTGACCCAGGAGGCGAATCAGCCGTTATGGCCGCGCACCTATGGCAACTTCGCGCCGCGTCTAGGCATGGCGTACCGTTTCGATAAGAATGGCCGCACCGTTTTGCGCGCCGGCGCCGGCCTCTATTACGATTCCAGCGTCAGCATCGCCACCGCGGTGATCAATAGCGGCCCTCTCAACGGCGCCAACCTCACTGGCAACGGCTTGGTGGGCGGCAGCGGCAACATTATCTATGGATTCGCGCCCAACCTCCAGCTGCCCCAGGTGATCCAGTGGAATGTCTCGCTGGAACATGGATTCGGCTCGCATGACGTGGTATCGGTCGCCTACGTCGCGTCCACCGCCAACCACCTGCTGCGCACGGAAATGAGCGACACCGCAAACCTGAATAATTACACCGTTGTCACCAGCAATCGCGCCGGCTCCGATTATGACGCCATGCAGGCGCAATACCGGCGGCACGTGGCCACGGGCCTGGACGCCACGGCCACCTACGTGTGGTCGCACTCGCTCGACAACGATTCGAGCGATGCCTTCCTGCTGTGGTTGGGCGAAGGCGCCTCGCCCGCCGGCGACCACGCCTCTTCCGATTTCGACATTCGCCAATCGTTTACCACGGCGCTGAGCTACGCGTTTCGCGCCCGCCCCGCTCACCGTCCCATGGACCATCTGCTGAACGGCTGGGAAATCGACACCGTGCTCCACGCCCGCAGCGGTTTTCCCATCACCATATTGGACTCCGAGGACAGCGTCGGCCTGAGTTTGGCAAACGCTTTCCGCCCGGACTGGGTCTATGGACAGCCGCTGTGGATCGCCGATAGCGGGGCGCCCGGAGGCAGGGTGCTGAATCCGGCGGCCTTCGCCGCTGTCCCAACGCCGCTGGGAGCAGTCGGCGAGCAGGGCACGCTCGGCCGCAACGTGCCTGCGGGATTTGGCATGTGGCAGCTGGATGTCGCCCTGAAGCGCGAATTCCACATCAAGGAACGATTCGGAATCGAGCTGCGCCTCGATGGTTTCAACGCCCTCAATCATCCTAATTTCGCCGATCCCGTGAAGTTCCTCGATAGCCCCCTGTTCGGCCGCGCCACGTCTCTCCTGAATATGGAGCTTGGCACCGGCAGCCCTGGAAGCGGCCTCGCTCCCGCTTTGCAGACCGGCGCTCCGCGGGAAGTGCAGGCCGCCATCCGGTTTCACTTCTAAATGAAATCTGCGATGCACCTGACCCTGCAGGCCAGGGCCGAGAATTTTGTGGGATAAGCTTCAGCTTGTCCAAGCGAGCTTCAGCTCGCTCTGGCCCTTCGGGCCATGCTGATTCGGAGTATTAGGACTGAAATTCTTTAGAATGGCAGCCATTTCTGCCGATAAGGGGTGGTATGCTGGCGCCGGCACGAATGGCTTGCATCGCGAGTCTGTGTTGGCTGGTGTGTCCCCCGCCCGGAGAGGCACAACACTGGTCATTCCAGACATACGGAACCGACCAGGGATTGACGAATCCTACGATTCTCGGTTTGCACCAGGATAGCCTGGGCTTTCTTTGGGCTAGCACCGAGGGGGGTCTGTTCCGCTACGATGGCGACCGCTTTCGGCCTTTCAGCCCGAACTCAACCGCTATTAAGCGCATCAGCAACGCCATGCACAGTTCGGCGGACGGCCAGTTCTGGGCGGGATCGAGCGCCGGCCTGTTCCGGTGGACGGCGGAAACCTTCACCGCGGTTCCAGGGTTTGAAGACGTCGACATCGAAAGCGCGCAGGCGATCGCCAGCGACGCCGCCAATTTATATGTCGCAACAGCATCGGGACTTCGCACGATGCCTCTCCATGGTGGACAGCCCCGTCTGGTTTCCGCCAAAAAGTCTTATAGCGTAATCGTCGGATCCGATCGGACCGTCTGGTTCAGTTGCGGTGTTTTACTATGCTCCTTCAAGGATGGCCTTGAGCAAGAGTGGACGAGCGGCCGCGGCGTGACCGGCGGTCCCTGGCAAGGCATCGTGGAGGACACCGCGGGACGCCTCTGGATTCGTTCGGCCGAACAAGTACTGGTGCGCGATTCTCCCGACTCGTCTTTTCATACCCCGCCGGGCCTCCCGAGGTTGGATTCCACCCACGGCTCTCCCCTCATGTCCGGCCGCCTCGGCGAGGTCCTCATTCCGCACAACGCAGGGTTGACGATTTGCGATGGCGCCCGCTGCCGGAATTACGGCCCGGAAAGCGGACTGCAGCGCGCGGAGGTGCTGGCCGCGGTTGAAGATCGTGAGGGCTCGCTGTGGCTCGGCTACAGCGGCCATGGGGTGGCTCGATGGCTCGGACGCGGCCGCTGGCAGGATTTCGCGGAGGAAGAGGGCCTTGCCAATCCAGGTATATGGCGAATTGTCCGCGATGCCACGGGCGAACTCTGGATCGGCACCAGCCGCGGATTGTTTCGTGGCTCACAGAAAAACGGCCGGTGGCATTTTCGGCCATCCCCTGCCGCAGGCGAGTTATCCGTCTACGGGCTGGCCGCGGAAGCCGATGGGTCGCTGTGGGTGGGAACCTTTCAGAGTGGGGCGAACGGGTTGGTGCGTTACAATCCCCGCACCGGCCAGCGGTTGGTATATCCTCCGTCCCACGCTGTGGCGGGATTCTCGATCAGTCAGATCGACCGCGACGAGAACGGCACGATTTGGGTAGCGACACCGCAGGGTGTCATGCGGCTCCTGCGGGGCGCAACGCGACTAGAACTCCTGCCCTTACCGGCCGGGACGCCTGTCTCGGACGTCTTGTCGACCAAACTAGGCCTGTTCGTAGCCTGCGCTAAGGGGCTATACATCGAACAGGGGGACGTGCGCCGTTTCCTGACGGTAGCGGATGGGCTAAAGGATAATGCGATTCAATCTATCGCCATCGGTCCCGATGGGGCAATTTGGATCGCGTACTTCTCGCCGGTGGGAATCACACGCATCGAAATCCGCTCCGGAAACCTGCAGTTGCGTCATTTTACGATCGAAGACGGTCTTCCGAGCAACGTAGTCTACTCCCAGTTTTTCGACACCCGCGGCCAGCACTGGCTCGGTACCGACAGCGGCGTGGCCAAGTTCGATGGCGAACGCTGGATATCGTACGATACCTCCGACGGCTTAGTCTGGAACGACTGTAACACCCACGCCAACCTCTCCGAGGCCGACGGCACGTTCTGGGTGGGAACCAGCGGCGGCCTCTCCCGCTTCTTCCCTGCGGAGGCGCCAAAAACCGTCCTGCCGCGGACGCTGATTACCTCCGTGCTTCGCAACGATCAGCCTGTCCGGAGCATGGAATTCGATTCCTCTACTCATTCCCTGGTGCTTCGCTTTACGATCCTCTCCTACAACCGGCGAGCGGTAAATTTTCGCTACCGAATCGGCACGGGATCGAGTCCGTGGATCCAAACGCAAACCCGGGAGGTCCGCTTCGCCGAACTTCCTGCAGGACACCATCGGTTCGAGGTTCAGGGCGAAGCCGCGCCGGGAGTGTGGACCCGCCCGGCAATCCTGGAGTTTCGAATCCGGCCTGCCTGGTACCGTTCCTGGCAGCTTGAGGCAGTCCTGCTCGCTGCGGTTGCTTGTCTCATCTGGTCGTGGTGGTGGCAACGGGAGAAGCGCCAACTGAAGGCGCGAGCGAGGCTCGAAGCGGTGGTTGCCAAAAGGACGCGGGATCTGGCTGACGCTACCCAGCGAGCGGAGCAGGCCAACCGGTTAAAGGGAGAGTTCTTGGCCAATATGAGCCACGAAATCCGAACACCGATAAACGGGGTGATCGGCATGACGGGCTTGTTGCTGGAAACCGGACTCACGCCGCGCCAGCAGGAATACGCCGATAGTGTCCGCCTCTCTGGCGAACATCTGCTCGGTCTCATTAACGAAATACTGGATTATTCCAAGATCGAGTCGGGCAAGTTGGACACCGAATCGTATCCGTTCGACCTTTGCGGGGTCATCGAAGATGTAAACGACGTGCTGACCGCGCAGGCCAGCGACAAGGGGATCGACCTGCTTGTGGAATACTCCAGGCAAACGCCGAGAAGGTTCATCGGCGACGGCACGCGCATTCGCCAGGTGGTGCTCAATCTTGTCGGCAATGCCCTCAAGTTCACAGCCAGCGGCCATATCCTGGTCTCGGTCAATTGCGCGGGCCCGGGCGCCGGGCAACCGAAGATGCGAATCTCCGTGTGCGACACGGGTATCGGTATTCCTCCGGAGAAGATCGGATTACTCTTTGAAAGGTTCAGCCAGGTGGACGGTTCCGACACCCGGAAATATGGCGGCACGGGACTCGGCCTGGCTATTTGCAAACAACTCCTGAAGCTCATGGGCGGCTCCATTGGAGTCCAGAGCCGCTTGGGGGAGGGATCCACATTCTGGTTCGAACTGCCCCTGCAGCTAGATCCGCATCCCCCCGCACATTCAGTGTCGGCGGCCGATCTGAGCGGCAAACGCGCCCTAATCCTTGCGGCGAATGAAGTCACCCGGCGTGTGCGCCAGCAACAGTTGGCCGGTTGGGGAATGCGCGCCGAGGGCTTTGCCGCCGGGGAGGAGGCGCTACGGGCGATGCGTGCGGCACAGGAGTCGGGCGACCCCTATCGCTTCTTCCTTTCTGATTCCGTATCGTGCGGAGGCGACGGCTATTCGACCGCTGTGGCGGTTCATTCCGACCCATCGCTCGGTTGTGTGGCCGTGGCGTTGAGCGCCGTGGGGAAGTGCCCGAAGCTCTGCCTGACAAACAGCGGCGTCATCGATGCCTGTCTCAGCAAACCGGTTCGTGAGTCGCAACTATTCCGCGCCATCGCCAAGGCCTGGGAGAAGCGGCAGGGGTTGGAACACCCAGGCAGCCGCCAGCCCGGAATGGCCGCGGGCGAGCCGAAACCCGCCGCCGGCGGAAAGTTCGCGGCCTGTAACAGCCGGATTCTGGTGGCAGAGGACAATGTGATCAATCAGAAGGTCACTTGCAGGCTGCTGGAGCGCCTAGGCCTGCATGCGGACGTGGCCGCCAACGGCGAGGAGGCGGTCAAAATATCCGGACTGGTATCCTACGGCCTCATCCTCATGGATTGCCAGATGCCGGTCCTGGACGGCTTCGAAGCCACTCGTCAAATCCGTCGCCGCGATGGATCGGCGCGCCAGACGCCTGTGATTGCGCTCACGGCCGATGTCATGCCGGATTGTCGCGAACGGTGTCTGGAAGCGGGGATGAACGACTACATCACCAAGCCAGTGAAGGTGGAGACGCTAGACATGGCTCTCAGCAAATGGCTACCGCCAGAGCAAACCGAGCCCGTAACGGCAACCGAGGTGTCCAAAGGGGACAGGGTGGTTTAGTCCAAATCGCGACAGCCAACGTCGCTGAGGTTGCGCTGGCTGGGCCCTCTGCGCCTGTCTAAGCTTCCTGAGGACACGGGGAGCGCCATTTTGGCGATTCTCATAGACTCCGCCCCGCCTTTCCGATGTGGGGTAAGCTTTATTTAGCTTGCCCAGCCGGGCGACAGCCCGGCCTTGGCCTGCGGGCCACCGAAGGCGATGAAGCTCAGCCTGCAAATTCCTTCAACCGAGTCGTCCCGGGCCGCGATTGGATTTCCGATTGAATAACTTTCAATCGACTTTGAATTTCCTTCGAAAATGCTGGAAAACACGACAGAAAATGGGGTCTTCCCTTCGAAATGTTAACTTTCAAGCCGATATGTAGAGTGTGCGCCTCTCCGTGCGAGCTGCTGGCACCGCCGCGTTGTGCATTGCCCTCTGCGCATGCACTCGCGTCCCGGCGATCCACTCCGGCAAAGTCCCGCTGGCAGACCTGCAGTCCGGCTCGTTACCCGTCGCGGTAGGCGTATGCGTCGACGGGGTGGCGACCTACAGCGACATCTACACGGGGGTTCTGGTGGTTCAAGATCGAACTACCGGAATTCGCATCGGAGACGTCGCTTTGCACGGCGATATGGCGGGCCAACAGGTCGAGGTCTGCGGCGAGACCCGCCCGGGAACCGGGGGCATGACGCTGGCCAGACCTCAAGTGAAAATTCTGGGGGCGGGCAAACTGCCGGCGCCGGTTTTGCTTTCGTCCGATGCGTGGTCGCGGCATGCGGCCGACTGGCAGTGGGTGGAAGTTCGTGGCCTGGCGTACGCGGAAACCGTCGACCATCTCTCGCATGTCAGCCTGCACATGGTTTCCGGCGGCCGGCGCATTCAGGTTCGCGCCATGGGCTCGGCCGATCCTCCGATTTTCGCGGCGCTCATGGGATCGCAGGTCCGGGTGCGCGGCGTGGCCACCCGTGCCCCGGATGGAGACAGCCGCGGCGACCTGGTGCTGGTCTGCCCCGATCGCAATCTGGTGACTGCCGAGAGTCCGCAGTCGCCTTCGCTGCCCTCGCTGACCAGTGCGGACGACGCCATCCGGCTGGCCGGTCCCATACCTGGCCGGCGCGTCCGTTTGCACGGGTCGATCGCGGAAGAGGGAGCCGAACGGGCGCCGTGGTTTCACGATGCCACCGGCCGCCTGCGCCTGAAGCTCATAGCCACACAACTCGCCGACGCGGACAATGCCGACGTGACCGGATTCCCCGTCCGCGACGGCTCCGAAGTAACGCTGGAAGGCCCGGTGGTCATGCGCGCCCAGGTAGCCGCCAAGCGCGATCCCCTCAAGACCGTTCGCGAAGTGCACGCCCTGTCGCCGTCCGAGGCTGCGTCCGGTATCCCCGTGGTCATCCGGGCTGTAGCCACGGTTGTCGATCCCGTTCAAGGTCACCTCTTCATTCAAGACTCGACCGGGGGCATTTATACCTGGATCGGCGAGGGGTACAGGAATCTGTTTCAAGCCGGTGACCAAATCGAGGTAACCGGCGTTACCGACGCCGGGAACTACGCGCCGCTGATTCGTGAGGCACACGTCCGGAGGATCGGTCCGGGACAATTTCCGAAAGCAGATCCGCCCGATCTCGATCGTCTCTTCTCCGGCTCGCAAGACAGCAACTGGGTGCGCGCCGAGGGCACTGTCACCTCCGTCAAACCGAGCGAGGGCAGGATTACTCTCGGTCTGGTGCAGGGCGGCCGCTCATTCCTGGCGGAAGTGTTGGGCAGCGGGGACCGGCCGGATCTCCTGGGCGCGCGCATAGCGGTGGAAGGCGCCTGCGCCACCAGGCTCAATGAGCGTCACCAGCTGGTTGGCATCCGCATCTACGTTCCCTCGTGGAATAGCGTCACCGTAGTGAATAAGACCGACCCGCGACTGACGGTGCTTCCGGCGCCAATTTCGGCGCTGATGCGCTATTCGACGCAGGATGGACAGCGGCGCCGCGTCCATGGAGTGGTGACGCTGGCCGAAGCGGACGGCACGGTATTCGTCCAGGATTCCACCGCGGGAGTGAAAGCTCTGCCGGACGTGCCCGTCGATGTGCGGCCGGGCGACGTAGTGGACGTCATCGGATTCCCCGCGACAGGACCGTTTTCCCCGGTTCTTCAGAATGCCGAAATCCGCAAGGCCGGCGGCGCCGGGACAGTCGATCCGGCGGTTGTGTCGGCCGATGAAGCGCTCAGCGGCGCCTATGACTCGCAGCTCATTCGTGTGGAGGGCACGGTGGTAAATCACTTCGCCACCTCCGCCGACCAGGTTCTCATGCTGCAGGCCGGCGACGTGCTGTTCGACGCCCACTTGCCGTACCACCGCAAGGCGGTGTCGTGGCCCGGCGTGGGTGCTCTGGTACGGCTCACGGGTTTGTGCTCGGTGCACGTCCAGGAACACGAAACCTTTTTGGTGCCCTCGGAATTCAACGTTTTCCTCCGCAATCCCGAGGAGATGGCCGTGGTCCGGCCGGCTCCCTGGTGGAGCGCTACGCGCATACTGGAATTGTCCGCGTTCATGGGCGCGCTGGTGGCGATCTCGGCGGTGTGGATCGCCCTGCTGCGCAAACGCGTCGGGCGGCAGACCGGAATCATTCGGGAAAAGCTCGCCACCGAGGCGCGCCTGCGCGAGGCGGCCGAAGCGGCGAGCCGTTCGAAAAGCGAATTTCTGGCCAACATGAGTCACGAAATCCGCACCCCCATGAACGGCGTCATCGGTATGACTGGCCTGCTGCTGGACACCGATTTGACCGCTGAACAAAGGGATTGGGCGGAGACCGCGCGCCGTTCCGCCGACGCCCTGCTGGCCGTCATCAACGACATCCTCGATTTTTCCAAGATTGAAGCCGGCAAGATGACCATCGAGCATCTGGGATTCGACCTTCGCTCGGTGATGGAAGAAGTCAACGAGATGCTGGCTCCCCGCGCCGAGGAGAAAAACATCGACCTGGTTCTGCAGTACCCCTACGCGGCGCCGCGCTACTTGATTGGAGACGCCGGCCGGATCCGGCAGGTGGTCACCAATCTGGTGGGTAACGCCGTGAAGTTCACTCCCTGCGGTCAGGTGCTGATATCGGTCCGGTGCCAGAGCGAGACACCGGAGAACGTCATCGTACGGGTCTCGGTGGAGGATACCGGGCCCGGCATCCCGGAGGACAAGTTGGCCTCGCTCTTCCAGAAATTCAGCCAGGCCGATGGATCGACTACCCGCGAAAATGGCGGCACCGGGCTGGGGCTGGCGATCAGCAAGTTGATGGTGGAACTGATGGGCGGCGCCATCGGGGTGGAGAGCCGGATGGGAGCGGGCTCCACGTTCTGGTTCAGTCTGATGCTAGTGCTCGATCCCAAACCGCACGAGACGTTCGCGCCCCTTACCGAATTACAAAATCTGCGCGCGTTGGTCGTCGACCACAGCGCCGCCAGCCGCCGCATGGTTCGCGAGCAGCTCGGCAGTTGGGGAATGCGCCACGGCAGCTGCGGTTCGGGTAACGAAGTACTCACCGTCATCCGCGCGGCACAAGAAAGCGGCGACCCTTATCATTTCCTCGTGTTGGACAGTCAGTTGCCCGAGACAAATGCCGAGGCACTGGCCGAAGCCATGAAGAAAGATGGCAGCGGGCGCGATGTGGCGGTGATCCTGGTCACCTCCGTTAGCCGCCGGAGCGCCATGAAGCGTCTGGAGGGGCGCAGCATCGATGCCTGCATCGCGAAACCGGTGCGGCAGTCGCAACTCATGAACGCATTGGCCGCCGCCTGGTCGCGCAGACTCGGGAAGCCGCCTCTCGAGACGCCGAAATCGCGGCGCCATGCCGCCGCGGCCGGGAAATTCGCCGACCGCGCGATCCGTGTGCTGGTGGTGGAGGACAACATCGTCAATCAAAAGGTCGCCGGTCTGATGCTGAATCAGCTCGGTCTGCGCCCGGATTTCGCGGCTGACGGGCGGGAAGCGGTGCAGATGTGGTCCATGGCGCCATACGATGTCATCTTTATGGATTGTCAGATGCCGCGCATGGATGGCTATGAGGCCACCGGCGAGATTCGATCGCGCGAGCGGCCGGGCGAGCGTTCCGTGATTATCGCCATGACCGCGGAGGCCATGGCCGGCGCTCGTGAAGAATGCCTCATCGCGGGAATGGACGACTACATCTCCAAGCCGGTGGCCGCCAGCGAACTTCTCCGCGTCCTGGAGACCTGGGTGACTGCCGACGTGGCGGAAAACTGAGCGGCGCGCGACAACCGCTTGCTCACGCGCGCGGCTCGGTAGCGGCACACCGTTTTCCGACGCGCGTAAGCAAGCTGTCACACGCGCGACTAGATTACATCCCATGGATTGACGACAGTCACGCGCGCCTTGTCGTAATCGCTCCGATCCCGCGTAACGACCGTAAGCCCGTGGTAAATAGCCGTTGCGGCGATGATCAGGTCCGGCTGGGAAAACGTGTGTCCCGTCTTGCGCCCCTCCTCAACCAGAAGCCGCCATTTGAGCAGAATGTCTTCAGTGACCTGGAGAACGCGGCCGTTGAACATGGGGCGCACCTTGTTCGCGAGCCATTCATTCAATTCCGCGCGGCGCGTGGGTTCCCCGACAAGCTCAATGCCAAATCGAATCTCGGAGAGCGTAACCGCGCTGACGTAGAGTTGCTCAAGGGGACAGCCATCGACGAACGACACGACCCTCCGGTTAGGCCTTGGCCGCCGCAATTCCGACAAGACATTGGTGTCAAGCAACCAAGTCATCAGAACGCAACGTCACGTACGGGCATGGGGCCGCGTGTCGGTTCCAGGCTCATGTCCTTGTACGGCGAGGCCTGCATCGCCGCAACAAGGGCCGCGCCCGTGGGAGCAGCAATTTCATCCGCCGGCGTGCTCTCTTTCGCTGTCGTCAGCGGCGACGATTTCAGCGCCTGCATGAGCGCATCTTCAGGGTTCTGAAACCCGCCGATTTTCATCCGCTCCCGGATGAGCGCTTCGAGCTCCGGTCTATGAATCTCAATTGTCATCGCGGCGCCCTCCTCCTTCATGTTCTCATAACCTAGGCGAAAAGCGGCTTGAAAGCAACCCAGTTTGCCCTACCGGCGGTCATGCCAGCACTTCCCCTCTCTTGATCGTGGTCTGCACCATGTTCGTCCCCAGCTGATATCCCACCTCGCGATAATCGCCGCAAGTCAGGATCAGGACATCGGCCAGTTTGCCCGCTTCGAGCGAACCCACGCGCGCGGCGGCATTCAACGCGTGCGCGGCGTTGATAGTAGCGGCGGTAATCGCCTGCGCGGGGCTCATTCCTAACTGCAGGCAAGCTAGCGAAACGGCGGTCTGCATGCTGAGCGAGGGCGTATGCCACGGATTGAAATTCGTTCCCAGCGCGACCGCCACCCCGGCATCCAGCAGAGTCCGCGCCGGTCCATGGTGGCCGTGGCGGAAAGAGGCGCAAGGCAGCAGCGTCGCCACCGTTTCCGTGGCCGCCAGCACCCGCGCCTGATCGAGCGTGGCATATTCCAGGTGATCGATGCTGGTAGCGCCATACTCCGCGGCTAACGACACCGCGCCGCCGCAACTGTGCTGGTCGGCATGAATCTTGCACCGGAACCCCAGGCTGAGAGCCGCGTCCAGAAAACGCATCAGCAGAGGCCGGCGCGCCATATCCGTGTCCCATTGAAGGTCGGCGAAACGCGCCAGGCGGCGCCGCCGGATGTGGAACAGGAAATCCCCGAATACGTGCTCGGCGTCCTCGGCTGTCCCGGCGCGAAACAGGTATGTCGGCACGATATCCAACGGGCCTTTGTTCAACACCTTGAGCACGCGCAGTACCTTCATCCCGGCGCTGTCGTTCGGTCCGCAGCCCGTCTTGGCTTCCAGTGTCGTCGTCCCGTGGCGCGCCATGGCATCCAGCCAGACCCGTCCGCGCGCCGCCAGCCGCTGCGCGGTGATCGATACCAGAGACCTCGCGGCACGATCGATATCGAAATCGATCTCGACGCCGGAGGGCGCATCGCCCGCCTGCGGCTGCGGGAACATCAGGTGAGTGTGCGCGTCGACGAAGCCCGGCATCACCACCTTTCCGGTGGCATCGATCACCCGCGCCCCGCGGGCCTTCAACAGATTCTCCACGCGGCGCGTGGGCCCGACCTCGTCGATGAGCCCGTCCTTCAATAAGAGGGCGCCATCGGGGATGATGCCGAGATCTCCCATGGCCGAACCTCTCCTCGGACCTTCCGGCCCGCGAAGGGTCACCAATTGTTTGGCTGCGCGGATCAGAATTGCGGGGCCGATGCTCTCACTGTACCATTGGGGCATGCGGCCGCTGAAAACTCTGGAACGGGTGTTCTCCAAAGCGGGGCTCGGGTCGCGTACCGACGCCCGCAGCTGGATCGGCGCGGGGCGCGTGCGCGTCAACGGGACAGTGGTCGAGAACCCCGATCGGTGGGTGGATTTCGAGAAGGACCGCATCACCCTCGATGGCAAACCGCTGCGCGCCGCCAAGCCCACCTACGTTCTGCTTTACAAACCCAAGGGCTATCTGACCACCTGGCGCGATCCCGAAGGACGGCCCACGGTCTACGATCTCGCCCGCGATGCCGGAACGTGGCTCTCGCCGGTGGGGCGCCTCGATCTGGATACCAGCGGCCTGCTCCTGCTGACCAACGACACCGCTTTCGCCGAGCGCATCGCCAACCCCGGCCGCAAAATTCCCAAGACATACCAGGTGAAGGCGTCGACCCTGCTGAGCGAGGAACAGCTCGAGAAACTACGCCGCGGAGTGGAGCTGAGCGACGGCCCTACGCGTCCGGCGCAAGTGAAGCGCCTGCGCGACGGGCCGAAACACACGCACCTCGAGATCGTCATCGCCGAAGGCCGCAACCGGCAGGTGCGGCGCATGCTCGAAGCGGTGGACAGCAAGGTGTCGAAACTGGTCCGCACGGCCATCGGGCCGCTCCACATCGGCGATTTGCCGATCGGCAAATGGCGGCATCTCACCGAGGACGAAGTAGTGGAACTGGGTTGCGGGACGGGGCGTCCGCGCGCGCGTCACTCCGAATTGGAATACCAGCGTATTCCGGCGAAGGGCGCTATGTAGTTGCCTTTTATGTAATAGTCGGTCTTGGTGGACGTCTTGAATCCCAGCCCGCGCGCCCCCAGGCGGATCTCAAAGTGCTTCAGCACGCGAATATTCACGGAAGCATCGCCATCCCAAACATAGTAGCGATGGGGAAAGCCGAAACCGGAGCCGTCGAATTCGAAGCGCACGTGGCGTGAAGGATAGTAGGAGAATCCCAGCCCGAACTCGGGCGAAATGATGCGCTTGCTGCCGGTGCCGGCGAGATTGATCTGTGCGCCGGTCGAATCCAGAATGAGGTTGCCGTTGGAGTCGTAGTAGTTGTCGGGCGCGTCGAATGTTGTCGAGATGTTGGTGAACTGCACCTGCCACAGGGTCTTGAGACGGACCTTACGGCTGCCCACGGGAAACGGCCAGGTCAGGTATTCGTACGAGAGTTTGGCCCTCTCGAAGTGATAGTTGGTGGAGAGGTATTCGCCGCCGCTATACGTCTGTCCCCAGGCAGTCACGATGATTGGCGAGGTGAAATCTCCCACCGCGTTGAAACTCGTGAGCGTCAGCTTCAAAGTATTGTGCAGTCCCACCGCCAGGCCGACATCCAGGCTTTCGGCATACTTGGGTTTGCCCTGCAACGTGAGGAACGTGCTGCTGCCGAAGTCGGTGTTCTTGGTGCCGCCGTTCTGATAAGGCTGCTGCTTCGGCAGCCAGCCTTCGATATCCACCCAGAAACCGCTCTCGCCCGGACGCCGGACATCGGGCACTTTGGGGGGCGGCGGGGGCGGTTGCGCAATCAGGCTATGCGGCCCTGTCGGCTGGTCTTCCGCCGGCGGCGGAACAGGCGTCTGACCCGTCGGCGGAGTCTGCCCGGCGGGCGGTGTTTGCTGGGGCGTCTGTCCATCGGCATCGCTGGGGGCCGCGGGCGCCGCCGGCGGCTGAGGGGAATCGGCAGTTGTAGTGGATGCGGGCGCAGCCTGGTCGACATCACTTTTCTGAGCCGGGCCCAGAGGGCACCCCGCGAGGGAGCGGTCCTCGGTTGGCTGCGGGTCGGGCTTTTTCTCCTGCGCGCGCGCCGGCGCGTTGCCGGCGATTACCAGCAGGCAGGTACAAAGAAAGCCAGTCAAAAGATTCTTCACTTACGCCTCATTTGGGTTTCAATTCCAGCGAACTTGGTCACCAAGCAGACCGCAAGTGCATCCGTCAGGCCAAAACACCGGTTGTTGTTTGCTTCCCTCCTATTGTGCCTCAATCGAGAGGGTTAGCGCACGCGGGAGGGACGCTTGGTCTGTCGCCGGAGTGGCACAGGTGTGGTGGTGTGGGGCATGCTTCAGCTTGCCCACCTGGGGCGAGCTCCGCTCGCCGGACAAGCTGAAACATGTCCCACAACATAAAAAAACCGGGCGGCCTGAGCCGCCCGGTTGTAGTGCTCGGTTTGCGAACCTAGATCATCTCACGTAGACCGAGATGACCGCGCTGACGCTCGATCCTCCCGGCCCGTAGGCGATCAGGGTGTAGGTTACGTTGTCCATCGGAGTCACCGTGAAGCTGCCGTTGACCGGCAAGCCCGTCGGCGACGACGTCAAGTCGCCACCCACGAGGGCCACCGATGTGGCGTTGGTGGTCGTCCAACTCAGCACCGCCGGATTACCCTGTGCGGATATAAATTCCGGACTGGCCGTGAACGACAGGATTTGCGTCGAGCCCACGTTCAGCGTCACGCTCGCCTGGGTCTGGCCGGCTGCATTGGTGGCCGTCAAGACGTACGTGGTGGTGGTCTGCGGGCTTACGGTTTGGCAGGCATTGGCTTGCAGGTTGCTGCCGATACCGTTGCTGATGCTGATGCTGGTAGCGCCGGTCACATCCCAGCAGAGTTGCGCGTTCTGTCCGGCGCTGATGGTTTGCGGACTCACCGTATACGCCACGACTTGTGGCACGGAGGCCGGCGTCACCTGGATGGTAATCACCGCCGTGACCATGACGCCGTTGGCGCCGGCCGCCGTCAGGGTGTACGTCGTGGTGGTCTGCAGCGCGCCAGTCGATACGCTGCCGTTCAACTGCTCGGCGCCGAGACCGCTGATGGTTACCGATGTAGCGTTGTTTGTGCTCCAACTCAAGGTGGACGACCCACCCGCGGTAATCGTGAGCGGGCTGCCGTTGAACATGACGATCTGCGGCGGGACCACATTCGCCTGCACGGTAACTACGACGCTGGCGTTGACCGTCCCGGCCGGGCCGGTCGCGGTCAAAGTATAGGTGGTGGTGGCGGCCGGCGATACCTGGGCCGAGCCGGTGCCGGCATTGACGGCGCCCGGAGCCGGAGCGATGGTCACGCTAGTGGCGTTCAATACCACCCAGCTCAGGGTCGAAGTGCCACCCGGAGCGATGGTCGAAGGCGACGCCGTGAACGTGGCGACGCTAACCGGACTGGCCGACATCACCTTCACTTCGGTGGTGGCGCTGGCCGACAGTTTGTCGGTATTCGTCACTGTCAACTTGAAGACGTAAGTCTGGCCGAGCTGCGCGGGGAACGTCGCAATCGCGGCATTCGCGGCGCTGATGACGACCGTCGGTCCGGACACCTGGGTCCAGGCATACGTCAAAGTTTCACCCAGAGGATCGTACGAAGCCGAGCCGTTCAGGGTGACGATGCTGGCCGGGACGTTGATCTGGTTCGGTCCGGCATTGGCGATAGGCGGGCTGGCGCCTACGCGGCGCTGGGTGATCTCGTAGCGGACTTCGGGCACGTCCATGGGAGCCGGACGGCCGCTCTTGGCGAACTCCTTCGGGTTCAGGATGCCGCCGAAGAGCAAGCCGAAGCGGATGTCGGCGATGTTGCCGTTCTGGGCGACGTAGGTTTCGTTGTAGCCGAAATCCGCGGTGAAGGCCAGGTGCGGAACGATCGGCTGAACCAGCTTGACGTTGAAGCCCGGCTTGTTCCCTTGATAGTGAGCGAAAATCACACCCGCGTTGCCCTGGACATAAGCCTTACCCCAGGCCGCGACGGTAGCGGAGAAACCGAACTGGTTGTCGACGCGCGCGACGGTCTGCTCATACGCGCCCGGCGCTAGCAGCATACTGTTCAGCACGCCATAATTCTTGAAAGCCTCTGTGCCATACAAGCCGACCTTGCCGCCGTTGAACAGGTAGTCGACCAGGAAGGCGGCCTGCCCTACCACCGCGCCCTGTTGATATTGACCGAAATTGATGTACTTAAAGCTGCTGAAGGCGCCGGCCTGCACCGGGCCGACACGGTCGATCAAGCCGAGATCGAACTGGCCTTCCTGGAAGCCGGGGAAATAATTGTACTGCCCTTGCGCTTGTACCGCGTAGTTCTGTTCGCGGCCGAAAGGCTGGAAGAACATGGCGTGCGCGGTTGCAGACACGTGACTGTCGTTGGGACGGCCGGCGCCGAACGCCGGACCGACGTTGATGCCCACGTTGGACAAGCCATTCATGCGTGCCTTCGCCGCTTCCTCCACCTTGTCGGCAATTTCCGACGCGGTGGGGACGACGACGGCAGCGGGCTTGTTTCCGTTCACCTGGTCCTTCAGGCTGTTCAACTGATTGCGGGTATCCGCCAGTTCGCTTTTGAGGCGATCGTTATCGCCCTGCAGACCCTTGAGAGCGGCCAGAATGTCGTCGAGTTTGTCGAGGCGCTTGAGAATCTGTGCGCAGCAATCGGCCTGCTGTTTGGCCATTTCCTGAATGGCTTTGAGAACATCAGGCACCACTTCGCTGATGCCGCCGACGCCGATGATTTTGCCGCTGCCGTCTCTCAATTCGAGTATCACGCGGCGATTCATGAAGCGTCCCTCTTTGGTCTTGTTATCGACCTCGGGATCGCGCTTGCCGTCTCCGGCGGTGGTGACCTGCCCCGCCGAGACACCATACTTCACGAGGAAAGCTTTGACTGACTCGGCACGCGACATGGCCAATTTGTCGTTGTAGGCCGCCGACCCGACGATGTCGGTATTGCCGGTGACCTTCAACTTGTAATCCCTATGCTGCGCCAGGATGTCGGCCAGACGGAGCAGACTGGGGTAGCCGTCCGATAGGATCGAGGAATTGAACTCGAAATTGATCTCTTCCCAGGATTCCTTGGTCTGGCCCGACGGGGCCGTCAATCCCTGCGCGAACAGACTGGAAGCCATCAAACCGAGCGCGCCTATCGCTGTTAGTTTCATCATCGTTCTCCTGAATCTCCTAGCAAATACTAGTTCCGCATGGGCAATAAAAAAACAGCAAAATCGCAAGAGCCGCCAGCCTCGTTTGGAGCAACGCAACCGCGGTCCCCATTCACGTATCGGGCTCACAATCTCCCGATCCCTACCTCTACATCGAAGCCTTAAAACACCTAGGATATAGAATACACCGAAACTTTACCATATCTGCAAGAATTTGATGGGGTTAGTACCATGTTACAAGTGAACCTCAGCACACATGGCAACGGAAATGCGAGAATGTGTTCTGTGAAGCTGCCGGACGGGTAGTCGCCCCCGGTTAATACCGGGGGAGGAAAGTCCGGTCTCCATAGGGCAACGTGCCGGCTAACGGCCGGGCGGGCCGCAAGGTTCGACGGAAAGTGCCACAGAAAATATACCGCCTCCCGCCCAAAAAGCGGGGGGTAAGGGTGAAATGGTGCGGTAAGAGCGCACCGCGGCGGGAGTAATTCCGCCGGCAGGGAAAACCCCACGCGGAGCAAGACCAAATAGGGGAGGAGGGACGGCCCGTCCCGCTCAACTTCCGGGTAGGTCGCTAGAGCCGGCCAGTAATGGCCGGTCGAGAGGAATGACTGCCACCCGCAAGGGTACAGAAACCGGCTTATAGTCCGGCAGCTTCACTGCAAATTCGACTTATATCGGGTAATTACCTGAAACCGCTTGCTTACGCGGCGCGCCAGGGCGAGTTTCGCTCGCTTGGACAAGCTGAAGCATGTCCCACAAATCGCCGTGTTTCCGATTCGTGGGTATGCTTTAGAGGAACTTGCAGAATTCGCTAACGGGACCGCTTCCTTACGGTCGCGGCTCGGTAACTGCTTTCCGTTCAATACGAGCTTTCCGAGCCGCGACCGTAAGGAAGCGGTTTCCGGGAATTTTGCAAGCAGCTCTTTAGCTTGCCCCGCCGGGCGGCAGCCCGGCCTGTCGCCGTACTCATGGACGTCACGGTACGCCCCGGAAGCGGTGGATTCCATCCCCGCTTTATGCCATCCTGAACGGTTCGTATGGATATCGTCACCGGCAATGTCGGCTGGATCGAAGTGATTTGCGGCCCCATGTTCTCGGGCAAGAGCGAAGAGCTGATCAGGCGCCTCCGCAGGGCCATGATCGCGCGCAAACGGGTGGAAGTCTTCAAACCGTCGATTGACGACCGCTATTCCAACGATGAAATCGTCTCGCACGGCGATCTGCGCATGAAATCGCAAGTGGTCGCCAGCGCCGAGGAGATCACGGCGCGCATCGACTGGCGCTCGGAAGTGGTCGGCATCGACGAGTCGAATTTCATGGGCCCCGGCCTGGTGGACGTCGCCCAGCGGCTGGCCGACAGCGGCAAGCAGGTGATTATCGCCGGACTGGACACCGATTATATGGGCCGGCCGTTCCCTCCCATACCCGATCTGCTGGCGCACGCCGAATCCATCGTCAAGACGCTGGCGATCTGCGTGCGCTGCGGGAATCCGGCCAAACATACGCAGCGCCTGCGCGGGTCCGACGATCTCATCGTGGTCGCCGGCGCCGACATGTACGAAGCGCGCTGCCGCCGCTGCTTCGAACCGGGCATCCCCAAACAGGCGGAGATGGATTTCGTCAAAGCGAAACCGCGCAATAATCCGGCTTAACTGCCGGCCGGCGGCAGGTCGCTATTGAAGATGTCCTCGAGGGCTTTCCAGGAGCCGTCGGGCTGCTTCTTCCAGACCGTCAAGTATTTCCCGGTATCGGTCAAGGGCTTGCCGTCGCGGCCCGTGGTCCGCAGGCTGACACTCCCTTGGGTGTATGCGAGAATACCGGAAACCTCCACTTTGTCCGTGGTGAAAGACAGCGAGAAGTTGGGATCCTGCATCATGGGCGTGACCACCGCCTTGATGGCATCCATGCCGTGAATCGCCGGCTCGTTGGGCAGCATGACGGTGGCGTCGTCGGCGTAAAAGGCGGCGAAACTGGCCGAATCCTTGACCGAGCCGGCTTTGCTCCACAACTCGCTTCGGGCTTGGACTGCCTTGGCGTCGGCAGTGGAATTGTTCGAACATCCGGCCGCCAGCGCCAGCCATCCCGCGCCCGCGGTCATGAAAATGGCACGTAGCTTTGCACGTAACATGTCAGTGAGTGTATGTGCTGGCGGATGCCAAGTCAACGCCACGTGGGGCATGCTTTAGCTTGCCCAGATAGAAGCGACGGACAAGCTGAAGCAAAGCTGAAGCATGTCCCACATCACGGCGCCCATGCCGGCATCACATAGGCATAGAACATCACGATGAGGCCGATTAAAGAGGCCAGCAGCACGCTGTGCTTCAAGGTGAAGCGGAAGAGCAACGATTCGTCCTCGCGCTTCATATTGGTAGCGGCCGCCGCCACCGCGATGCTGGTGAGGCTGATCATTTTGCCCATCACACCGCCGGCGGAATTGGACCCGGCCATCAGGACGGCGTTCATTCCCAGCTTATGCGCGGTCACCACTTGCAGATTGCCGAACAAGGCGTTGGAGGACGTGTCGCTGCCGGTAAGGAAGACGCCCAGCCAGCCCAGCAGCGCGCTGGCAAAGGGGAACGCCGCTCCGGTGGCGGCGAATGCCAGTCCTAAGGTCGTGGTGGCGCCGGAGTGATTCATCACGTAGGCCAGTCCTAACACGGCGGCCAGCGTGAGTTCGGCCAGCGCCAGTTGCTTGAGCGTGTGCCCTACTACGCGCAGGAATTTACCCAGCGGGAGACGCACAATGACCGCGCCCAGCAGCGCCGCCAGCAGACAGGCGGTCCCCGATGCCGACAGCCAATTGAGCTTGAACGGCGCGGCTTTCGGCGGCAATCCGGGCCAGTGAATCAGAACCGTGAAATGGTCCAGCCACTTCTGCACCGGGGCGTATCCCCACAGCAAAACGAAAATCACCAGCAGCAGATACGGCGCCCAGGCGGTGAATACGCCGCGGCGCGGCGGCGACGGTGCGGCATGCCGGGACGTGACTTTGATGTAAACCACCAGGGCCGCCATGGAGGCCATCGACGACAGAATATCGGTGAGTTGCGCGTTGAGGAAGTTCGATACCGTGAACTGCGTCCCGGCGAAGACCACGCCGCAAATCGCCGCGGCCGGAAAAACGGCGCGTAATGCGCTCCATCCGAACATCACCAGGATGAGATACGCCGGAATGATGAGCGATACCGGCGCGCAGATGCGGCCGATGCCGGCGCTCAAGCGGTCGAAGGGAAGCCCCGTGGTGGCGGCCAGGGTGGTGATGGGGATGGCGATGGAACCGAACGCCACCGGCGCGGTGTTCGCCAGCAGGCAAATAGCCGCCGCGCGGAACGGCGCCACTCCCAGGCCGGCCAGCATGGCGCCGGCCACTGCCACGGGCGTGCCGAAGCCCGCCGCGCCCTCCACGAAGGCGCCGAATGCAAACGCGATGAGCAGCGCCTGCAGTCGCGGATCGCCGGTGAGGTTTCCCACGGAGTCTTTGAGGATTTCGAACTTTCCGCTCTCCACCGTGACGCGATAGAGCAGGATGGCGGCGAAGACCACCCATCCGATGGGAAACAGCCCGAATGCCGCGCCATTGGTGGCGGCCGCAAGCAGGCGCCCGGCGGGCATGCCATAGAACGTCGCGGCCACCAGCATCGCCGTCGCCAGCCCGATTAAGGATGCCATCCACGACGGTTTGCGCATCACGCCCAGCAACAACAGCAGTACGAGAATGGGCAAGGCTGCCACCAGCGCGGAAAGCGGCAAACTGCCGGAGACCGGTGTGAAATTGGGCTGCCACATAGTGGTTATCCCTGAATGCGCCGTTCCTTGCCGGCCCAAAGCGTTTCGCGCAGCTGCCGCTTGAGGATTTTGCCCGTTCCCGTCTTGGGCAAAGGTTCGTTGGTGAAATGCAGGTGACGCGGCATTTTGAATTTGGCCAGGCGCGTCTGCAGGAATTCGCACAGCTCGCGTTCTTCCAGCGGAACGCCGGGTTTGCATACCACCCAGGCCACCGGCACTTCGCCCCAGAGGTCGTCGGGCTCCGACACCACCGCGCATTCCATCACCGAGGGGTGGGCGGCGATGGCGCGCTCCACCTCGATGGAGGAGATGTTCTCGCCGCCGCTGATGATGATGTCCTTCTTGCGGTCGACGATCTGTACGTAGCTCTCTTCGTCCCACACGGCCATATCGCCGGTATGCAGCCAGCCGCCGGTCATGACCGCCGCGGTGGCTTGCGGCTCCTTATAGTACCCATCCATCACCATGTCGCCGCGAACGACGATTTCGCCGATGGTCTGCATATCGCGGGGCACCTCGTTCATGTGCAGATCGACCACGCGGACTTCGCATCCCGGCAGTGCCCACCCGGTCATCGCCTGGCGGCGCCTGCGGTCGCTCTCGTCGGCATACGTAACGGTGGATTTCGGGCGCGCCAAAGTCACTACCGGACTGGTCTCGGTAAGGCCGTATCCGGCCTGGCACAAGCAATGAAATGCGCCCTCCATTCGTTCCACCAGTTCGGGCGACGATGCCGCTCCGCCGAACATAATGTTATCGAGGCTGCTGGTGTCGTATTTGCCGAGCTCAGGGCAATTCAACAGCATATTCGCCATGGTGGGCACGAGCGACATGCTGGTGACGCGCTCCTGCTCGATGAGGCGGAGCACCTGCGGCGGATCGAAACGGCGGACCATCACCTGGCGGAGTCCGGCCATGGTGCAGGCCTGCGGACGGCCCCAGCCGTTGGCATGGAACAGCGGGATGGTGTGGAGCTCGACGGCGTTGTAGTCTTTGATGAAGACATTCGACACGTACAAAGCGTGCATGTAGAGCGTGCGGTGGGAAAGCATCACGCCCTTGGGCGTGCCCGTCGAGCCGGAGGTATAGAACAGCTCGGCGATGGCGGTTTCGTCGATGGAGAGCGGGTCGGGGCGCTGGATGCGGCCGCAGGCCAGCAGGTCTTCGTAGGGCTGGCCGATCTCGATGGCATGTTCGATGGCCGGGCAGGCGCGGCGCAGTTGCTCGACGGCGGGGCGGAAATCGGCCTCATAGATGAGGACGCGCGGTTCGGCATGCTGGACGATGCCGAGGAGCTCGGCGGGAGTGAGCCGGACGTTGATGGGCATGACCGTCGCGCCGGCCAGCGGGGCGCCAAAATACCCTTCCAGCAACTGATGATTGTTGAAACTGAGATAGGCGACGCGATCGGCCGGTTTCACTCCCAGCGAGAGCAGACCGGCGGCGAGGCGCTCGCAACGCTCGCCGAATTGGGCATAGGTGAAGCGATCGGTCCCATCGACTACGCCGATCTTCCTGCCATAAAGGTCAACGGCCGTGTAGAGGCAGCGGATCGGTGTCAGGGGTACGTGCATGACCTCGGATTGTACACCGAAGCGGGACCGCTTGCTTACGCGCGCGGCTCGGAAACGCATTGCACGCACCGAGCCGCGACCAAAGGAAGCGGGATGCGGGACGCCGAAACGCAAAAAACAATTTGGCCACCGATGAACACCGATGAACACCGATAAAACCAAGGCGCTTTTTATCGGTGTTCATCGGTGGCCCATAATGCAAGAACTAGTCTTTACCCGATTCGATCCGCATGCCGTAGAAGCTGCGGTAGACGAAAACCACCGAGATCAGGAAGAACACCGCGGACAGGGCCGTGGTCAGGAAAGCGCCATGCGTGGCGGTCAAGTCCACCGCCAGCGATACGGCCAGAATGCCGAACAGCGTGGTGAACTTGATGATGGGGTTGAGAGCCACCGAGGACGTGTCCTTGAACGGATCGCCCACGGTATCGCCCACCACGCAGGCGTCGTGCAGCGGGGTGCCCTTGGCGTGCAGTTCGGTCTCCACCACCTTCTTGGCGTTATCCCACGCGCCGCCGGCATTGGCCATAAACAGAGCCTGGTACAGGCCGAAAAGCGCGATGGAGATCAGGTAGCCCACGAAGAAGAAGGGCTCCAGGAACGCGAACGACAGAGCCGAGAAGAAGACCACCAGGAAGATATTCAGCATGCCTTTCTGCGCATATTGCGTGCAGATGGCCACCACTTTCTTGGAATCGGCCACCGAAGCTTTCTCGGCGCTTTCCAGTTTGATGTTCTTCTTGATAAATTCCACGGCGCGATAGGCGCCGGTGGTAACCGCTTGGGCGCTGGCTCCCGTGAACCAGTAGATCACCGCGCCGCCGGCGATGATGCCCAGCAGGAACGGCGCGTGCAGCAAGGAAAGCTTGTCCAGGTCGGTAGTCAGACCCTTGGTCAGCGCCAGAATGGTGGAAAAGATCATGCAGGTGGCGCCCACCACGGCGGTGCCGATGAGCACCGGTTTCGACGTCGCTTTAAAGGTGTTGCCGGCGCCGTCGTTCTCTTCCAGATTCTCCTTGGCCTTGTCGAAATCGGGAACGAAGCCAAATTCCTTCTGGATCTGAGCGCTGATTCCGGGCAGAGTTTCGATGGTGGAAAGCTCGTAAACCGACTGCGCGTTGTCGGTGACCGGGCCGTAGCTATCCACGGCGATGGTCACCGGCCCCATGCCAAGGAAGCCGAAAGCCACCAGGCCGAACGCGAACACCGCCGGCGCCAGCATCATGGTGCCCATAAACGAGTTGCTCACCAGGTAGCCGACGCTCATCAGGGCCAGCATGGTCATGCCGAGCCAATAAGCGCTAAAGTTACCTGCCACAAACCCCGATAGTATATTCAGAGACGCGCCGCCTTCGCGCGAGCTGGTCACGATCTCGCGCACGTGGCGCGAGCTGGTGGAGGTGAAGACCTTCACGAACTCGGGGATGAGGGCGCCTGCCAGCGTGCCGCAACTGATCACGGTGGCCAGTTTCCACCACATGGAATCGTCGCCGCCGAGTACCGGAATCATGAAGTAGCTGACGATGTAGGTGAGGGCTATCGAAAGGAGCGAGGTCATCCAGACCAGAGTGGTGAGCGGCGTCTCGAAGTTGAACTTGGCGGCATTGCCGAAACGCGACTTGGCGATGATGCCGTTGACGAAGTAGCCGATGCCGGACGAGATCACCATCATGACGCGCATGGAGAAGATCCAAACCAGCAACTGCACCTGCACGATGGGATCGTGGACGGCCATCAGGATGAAAATGATGAGCGCCACGCCGGTGACGCCGTAGGTTTCGAAACCGTCGGCCGAGGGACCGACCGAGTCACCCGCGTTGTCGCCGGTGCAATCGGCGATCACGCCGGGGTTGCGCGCGTCGTCTTCCTTGATCTTGAAAACGATCTTCATGAGGTCCGAACCGATGTCGGCGATCTTGGTGAAGATACCGCCCGCCACGCGCAGCGCCGCCGCGCCCAGCGATTCGCCGATGGCGAACCCGATGAAGCAGGAGCCGGCCAGATTACCGGGAATGAACAGCAGAATGAAGAGCATGATCAGCAGTTCGACGGAAACCAGCAGCATCCCGATACTCATGCCGGCCTGCAGGGGAATGTTGTAACACGGGAAAGCCTTGCCGGTGAGGGAAGCGAAGGCGGTGCGCGAGTTGGCGAAGGTATTGACGCGCATGCCGAACGCCGCCACCAGGAAGCTTCCGGTAATGCCGACCACGCTAAACAGCAGGATGATGACGACATTAAAAGCGGCCTCACCCTTTAAGACGCCGAAGTAGATCACGATGATGACCGCGATAAAGCACTCCAGCAGCATCAGGAACTTACCTTGGGTGGCGAGGTAAGTTTTGCAAGTCTCGTAAATCAGCTCGGAGACTTCGCGCATGGACGAATGCACCGCCATGTTTTTCAGGCGGTTGAAAATGATGAGGCCGAATATCAAGCCCAGCGCGCTCACCCCAAGGCCGAACATCAACAGAGTGCTGCCTTTGATACCACCCAAAAATGTCACCTGCCCGAGATCGGGCAGCTTCAGATTCGCTTCGCTGGTATTTTCACCCGGCTGCGCCAGCAAAGGCGTCGCCAGCAAAAAAGAAACGAGAACGGTATAGAGCACGCGTAGGAACGACGCCGTGCGCGTACGTACGGGGCGCCGCTCGACACAGACCGTGTCCGTTATGGATTGCATTTATTAGATTCCTCCCAAAAGGATTTGCGTGAGCCCTGCGAACCGCGAAGCCGGCTCGCCTCGGCGCGAGACTATGGATATATTCGACCCTGCAACCGAAACCCTAGTATAAAAGATATTTACATCGGAATACAACGAATGGGGTAGGGTCCTGGCCAGGCACGGTTGTGGGTATTGTCATTCGCGGCAGATTCCGCGCTGGCTGCGGCGCACGAAAGCGGCCAGATGCAGCGTTTCGGGTGTGGGGATCTGGCTCTCGATTTTGCGCAGGGCATCTTCCAGGCCGAGGTTGGATTTGTAAAGTAAACGATAGGCCTGCTTGAGGATGCTGATATCGGGCGCCTGGTAGCCGGCGCGCTTCAATCCGATCGCATTCAGCCCCTTGGGCGCGATCTGGAACCCCGCGAAGGTGAAGAACGGCGGAGCATCGAGATTGACCCGCGTATTGCCGCTGATCATGGCCAGGCGGCCAATCTTGGAGAATTGGTGCACCAGCACGCCACCAGATAAGAATGCCTGATCCTCGATTTCCACATATCCGCCCAGCAGCACGCAACTGGCGATCACGGTTTGGTTCCCGATCTTACAGTTGTGAGCGATGTGGCCCGAGGTCATGATGAAATTTTCGTTGCCGATTTCGGTGGCCGATTCGGGCGGCGTCCCGCGCGAAATGGTGAAGTGCTCGCGGATCTTATTGCCGTCGCCGATGCGCAGGTAGCTGCGCGCGCCGTTGAAATTCTTGTCGAGCGGATCGGTGCCGAGCACGCTGCCGGCGGAGATTTCGTTGCGGCTGCCGAGGGTGGTCCAACGCTTGACGAAGACGTAGGGTTCGAGCAGGCACTCGGCGCCGACGACGACGTCCTGCTCGATAACGCAGTACTCGCCGATACGCGTGCCGGGTCCGACGATGGCGTCGGGATGAATGCGGGCGGTGGGGGCGATTTGGGCGGAGGGATCGATGGGCATGGATCAATGAAGATAGTTGAGAACGGCTTTGAACAGGCGGTCGCAATTTGGGGCGGCTCGGCGGACCAGGTCGGGACGGATGAGCTCAAGCAGCTTGGGGGCGTGCGAGGTCTTGTGGTACGCGCCTTTCTGGCACCCCCTGGTGGCGGCCTTGAGTCCCCTCTCCAGATCGGCTTTGGGAATTTCCTCGACTTTCGGATTTGGCTTCAGAGCGGTCTTCTTAAATCCGTTGCTGTAAAACTTCGCCAGCGCCTCCTTGTCGGCGTGGAACCAAGCTTCCATCATTTCGACCATCCAGAACGTTTGATCGGCATTGGGTGTGTTTGCCCTCCTTCTTAGCGGACCTTCACTGTCAATCAGGAGGACCGGCCAGACAGTCGTGTCGCGAAGCGCGGTCTCGAAATCTTTGCGGGCGGCATCCCCAGATCTTCCGGGGATAAAGCGCACCGTTCGGCGCTTCTTTGCCGCTCGGTCAGACAGTTCCCGGAAGAACGCCTTGAATCCAGGTCTAAGGCTCTCATCGCCCTCAAAATAGACGTGGATCTCTGTGGGCATTTACCAGCGGCTTCCGCCGATTTCCCCTTTGCGCCAGAGTTCGCCGAGTTTGTAGCGCTCCAGCCAGAGTTTCAGCTTCTTCTTGGGTACGCGCTTCATCTGCGTGCCGTTGTCAAAGTCGCGCTCACAGACCAGCACCGATTCCGGATAGTCGGTAAGGGCGTCTACCAGGGCTTCCGAATGGGTCGTCACGATCAGCTGCGTGCCTTGGCTAGCCTCAACCAGAACCTCCGCGACCATTTGTAGGGCGTCGGGATGCAGCCCGAGTTCCGGTTCCTCGATGCACATTAACGGCGGTGGTTTTGGCTCAAGCAACGCGGCCAATAGCGCAAGGAATTTGAGCGTTCCATCCGACATCCGAGCGGAGGAGATCTTGTCCTTCAGACCTGCCTCACTGAGGTAGATCCGGGCAAGGCCACCTCCGATATCGACTTTGGCCCCGGCGAACCGCTCGCAAAAGCGTTTCAGATAGTGATCCACCCGGTCGTCTCGGTCCTGGAAATTCAGATCCTGCAGCACCATGGCCAGGTTATCGCCACCGTCGTGTAACCGATCCTTGGCCGTGCTAGTCGAGATCCCCTGCCGTACCGCAGTCCCCGGTCCGGTTCGGAACTCGCGAAATATCTGAATTCCACGGAACTCGCGGCTAACAGTCGTAGTAAGCGTTGGATCGCCGGGGCTCTTAAACTGCGAAAGTATCGACTCGTTTCCCAGAAATCCCATTACGGTCGGCGGATTCGCCGGCCCTTGTGCATAGAGCTTGGCCTCACCTCGGGAGAGCGAGAAGGAGTCAGTAAGGCTCTCTTGCGTGATGGCGTATGAGTTGTTGTTGTCGCCTAAAATCTGCAAGTCGTACGACACCGGACCGTCGTGGCGGCCGTCGCGCAGCTTCAAGCTGCATTCGATGGAGGCGGTGACCGGCAGGTCGTCGCCCAGCCAAAGCCACTGCCGGATACCGCCGCCGCGCAGTATAACTGGCGCGAGTTCGGTTGGCGCCGCCTGCAGGAGTCCAACCACCTCGATCAGATTGCTCTTCCCCACGCCATTCGGCCCGATGAGGACATTCAAGTTCCCGAGCTTAATCGTGGTGTCGCGAAACGACAAGATGTTCTTGAGCCGAAGCTGTTCGATGAGCATTCGCGTCGCCTCATCTTAGCCGATTTCGCAGGGGAATCTCACCGCTGTCGCCGATGCAGGCGTTCGAGCGTCGTAATGATGGGCGAGAGCACGGCTCCTAGTTGACTCCTTTCCGCCAGCGACAGCGGAGTCGCGGCGAACTCCTCGAAGTCGCAGGCCAATTGGCCGAAGCGGCGACCGAGGGCCGCCATCCGTTCCTGGGGCGGTAGCGGCGGCGCGGTGGGCGGCGCCGCCCGGCGTAACTCCGCGACGGCCGCGGTCACGCGGTCGGAGTTCTCGGGAATCAGCGCGATCGCCTGGCCGTTGACGTGGATATTCTTCTCGCGGATGGCGGGCGCGATGGCGCGATACTGCTCGGGCGTGATGCGCGTCAGTTGCGCCACTTCGAAATAGTCCGGGCCGAACTCCTCCAGATTCCGAATAATGCGGTTGGCGTGAGCGCGGCTCAGGCCCAGGTGGTTGGGACAGAATTCCTCCCATGTGGCAGCACGGCGAAGATAGAGTTTCTGATCGCGTATACGGCGCAGGCATTCCGCGTCGGCGGCGGAACAGCGTCCGGCCACCGCAGCGAATGCGCGTCGATTTCCGAGCATCATACCGAGCGTGAATTCGCCCGCATCGTCAGCGGGCAACATCGTCTGCGAATCGTCCATTACAGCCCCCTCCGCTCAAGTTGAGCGGAAATTTCCTAGCCTTTGTTGTAGGTAAAAGAGTTACACAACATTGACCGCTCAACTTGAGCGGCCCCGCACCAGAATGGCATCGCGACGCCCACAGCTTTTCGCAACTCGGACCTAACTCGCACATCCCATATGTAGAAATATTGCTGCCGGAGCTGTGATCGACCAATGAGCTACAGTAGAGGATCGCCATGGGCCTGAGCTATTCCGCCGCCATCGCCATCCCTCTATTAGCTGCCATCATCGGTATCGCCGGCTCCGCGCTGGGATTGTGGCTGACCGGCCTTCGCCAACGCGTGCAGATGATGGTGCCGCTCAGCGCGGGCGTGTTGCTCGGCGTGGCGCTGTTCGGATTGCTGCCGGAACTCGCCGCGCAGGCGGGTTGGGTCGCCAGCGGCATTCTGTTCGCCGCCGGCTACGGACTGCTGATCGTCATCAATCGCTTCGCGTATCCGGTCTGCCCCACCTGCGCGCACGATCACGATCACACTTCCTGCTCGACCGAGCTTCACGGATTCGCCGCGCCGCTGGTGGCCGGCGCCGCGCTGCACGCATTTCTCGACGGGTGGGCGATCGCCGCCGTACAATCCGCCGCGCCGTTGGGTCTGCGCGTGGCTGTACCGCTGGCGGTGACGCTGCATAAGCTGCCGGAAGGAATCGCATTGGGCGGAATCTTGCGGGCGTCGATGCGCAGCCGCGGCGCCGCTATGGCATGGTGCGCACTGGCGGAAGGCGCGACGCTCCTGGGCGGCGTGCTGGGGCTGGCGATGTCGCCGCATCTGGGCGCGCAATGGATCTTATACCCGCTCGGGATCACGGCCGGGTGGCTGTTCTACCTGGGACATCACGCCGTCCACGAGGAATGGAAGCGCCGTGGCGCGGCCCCGGCATTTCTATCGGCCCTGGCGGGGATGGCCGGCGCAGCGATCATCCAACGCGGTGCCGAGGCGCTGTTTCAGTAAGATGTCTCTCGCAGAGTTCACGGAGAGAATCTATTTGAAGTTCTTCTTCGCGCCTTTGCGCCTTTGCGCCTTTGCGGGAAAATTCTAGAGCCTCCCAGCATTTTGCGTTCGCTCGATGTCGAATGCGAAGTCAGAGGACTTGAGCTTGATCTCTCGCAGAGACGCAGAGTTCGCGGAGAAAAAACCGGACAGCCCTCTGGTCAGCTCTGCGTCCTCTGCGCCTCTGCGAGAAAATCTTAAAACGTCCCGGTATTTCGCGTTCTCTCGCGGTCGAACGCAAACTCCCCGGAATCCCATTTATTTCCCGCAAAGCCGCAAAGGCGCAAAGGAAAACTACTTTTGCGTGAGGTCGCTGAGTTCGTAGATCACGCTCATTGGTGTGCGCGCCACTACTCGATATTGCGCCAGCCACTGCCGCAGTTCCGGATAGGCATCCATGGCCAGCCGCGGGTTCGCCAAGCTCAGGCTATCGACCACAAATGTGGGCCGGGACAATACGAATTCGCTACGATTGTGCGCCGCCTGCTCGGGCAGAACGGCCAGCGTGTCCCGCAGATGGCGATCCGCCGGGACTCCGGTGAGCGCCTGCGAGTCCCAGAATTTCGACGCCACGGGCATGCGTGTATATACAAATATGCCTGGACGATAGCCCCATACGAATAGCGAGTCGCCGGAGTGCTTGCGCCGGTTCACTAGATCGGCCGCGGCGCGGCTGTCCCGATCGAGCGCTGTGTCGGCCCACTCGGGCTGGCGTCCGGCGAGCAGATCGTGCGCCAGGGTCACGTAACGAGGGCCGAAGCGGACGGCCGGCACCAGCAGCGCGACTGCCGCTATCCAGGCGATCGCCTTCCGGCGCGCGAGCGCGTGCGCCGCCAGCAGCACCATCGGCGGCAGAATCTGCAGGAAATATCGCGGGAAGAATCGCGCGCCCAATGTCACTCCCGCGAACGACAGCGCCAGCCAGCCGGCCAGCCAGTAGTTCTCGCGCTTGCGATTCTCCCACCAGAAAGCTGCCGCGCCGATCGCCAGCGCCGCGTGGAATCCCAGCCAGTCGGCCGTGCGGCGCAGTCCGTTGAGCCATGGATGGAGTTCGGACGAACTGCGCGCGTAGGCCGCGCTCCACTCCCACACCTGTTGGAAGTACGGTGGCAGTGCGCCCACCGCAGTCAGTCCTGCGAGGGCCAATGCGTTCGGGATGGCGAATCCCGCTGCTAGCGCCGGAAGCGCTCGCCACGTCAGCAACGCGCACGCCGCCAGCACGAAGAGTCCTTTCGTATGAAAGAGGAATGCCACTCCGCACCACAGACCGGCCTGCAGAGCTTTCCCTTTCCAGGCGGAATGGACCGCTACGATATGCGGCAGCAGCAGGAACATGTCGGGCGCGATGGGGATGACCGCGGCGGGCAGATCGAAATTGAGGAAGAAAGCCGTCAATCCCGCGGCGAGGAACGCTTCGCGCCGGCCCCAAAGATCGCGCGCGAACCTCCAGGTGGCGATCGAGACGGCAAGCACGAAAAGAGCGTCGAACAGACGCAGCGGCCAACCGGGCATTGCGCCCATGGCGGCGTAAACGAGGGCCGCGAGCGGTGGCTTGTCGTACCAGAGATCGCGATAGAGCAGCTTGCCGTCGAGCGTCTGGATGCCGGCGGCCAGATGGTAATCCTCGTCGGCCCACAGAATGTTCACGTGGCACAGGCGCAACGCCAGCGTGACGGCGAACAGCGCCGCGAAGAACAGCACGCACCTGCGGCGTTCGGCGGTCATTCGCTATTCACGATAGCGCAGGTTCACTTGATGTCGATGTAGTCAGCGAGGCGCAGAGGGCCGAGGTCGAAGGTGCGCTGGATGTGGGCGACGGGATGACTGGCGGCAGCGGCGTCGTACTTCTGCAGCGGTCCGAACCAGGGAGAAGTCGGAAACGGAGAAAACACCTTAGGATTCCAAAGACAGTAAACCTCGGGGATGTCTTCGCCGAGGTCTCCGCCCAGACATTGACTCGTGGATGGCGCCACCAGTGTGAGGTCTACGAATCCCCTCACGCGAATGGGCTGATCCTTGAGGCGACCGAATGTGGGAGTTGGAACCTCCAGATTGAGCGATCCTGTGGGCGCTGAAAAGCGCCAGACCCTAACCTGCCCAGACCAACCGGACCGCCATGGAGAATTCCAAAAAGACCCAGTCGGCTACGATGTCCAGGTTGGAAGGAACATTCTGCAATTCCACGGGAATCCGGAGATCTACGGTCCGGCCTCCTGCGTGCGTGGCCTTATCTTCCGCGTCGCGCCGATTGTCGAAAGAAATGCGCACCTCCTGAGGATTGACGCGCTCCTTTGAAAACCACGACTGCATCACGAAAGCCCATTGAAACGGCGGCAGCGCCAAAACTACCGCGACCAGTACCATCGCGGCGGCGAGGCACCCGCGTCCGACTATAGTTCGTCGTTGAGTGTATTGAAGAACGATGACCGCGATCGAGCCGCAAAGTGCGGCGATCGCAGCCAGCGTTTCGTGAATCCAGGCGAGTCCGTTCCAACCCGATCGCGATGACATCGTCATGAACGTACCGATCACCATGAGCATCAGCAGACCGCCCAGAAGCGCGTGGCCGAGGTTCTTCGTAACGGCAGCCACAGCCGCGGCGGGCAGAACATACCAAGTAAACAGGAACGCGTCTTTAGCAACCAGCGCGCCAATATCGAGGCCCGGCGATTGCGGAACTACGCTCAGCACGATCGCCTGGCAAAGGAAGACTGGCGCAATCACGCACAGCAAGAGAAAGAGAATTTTTGCGCCGAGCAAGTGAGCCAGGCTGAACGGACGCGTCAACCAATACTGCTAGTCGCCGATGGGTTTTTCCTCCTGGATCACCGAGGTCACCAGCAGCCAGCAGGAGAGCGGCAGCAAGACATACAAAAAGCTGACGAGATCGGCCAAGTCACCGGGACTGTGAGAAACATACATCGGGTCTTCGCACGCGAACGCCATCAGCGCCGCCAGGAAGACCAGAATCTGAGGCCATAAGTGCGCTACGTCCTTCTTGAAAATCTGGAGCACCCTATTCATTGCTCTTCGAACTCCTTCAAGCGGACTGCCGGCATATCGAGCTCGCGCTCGAAATGCCCGACCGCCTGCCGGATCTCGACCGACGCCGCGAACGGCCCCGGCGGGGCCGTCATCGCCCCATTTTGAACTACCCGCCAGATGCCGAATCCTCCCTGATCGCTGCCGCCGGTGGGCGGGTGAGCCAGAGAGACGAACGGATAACCCTCGGCCGGGGGCTCGAATCGGATTACAGTGAGCGCAGGTTTTCGCAACGGCGCGATACAAAGCACCCTGACCGACGGCTCGTGCTTCGAGAACTCGCAGACGCCGTCGCCGGCGACGGCTTGCGGCTCGCCCCGCCGGGAGACCGTCGTGGTCTGCGCGCGCCCGAGCATGGTGAATGCCACGGTGGCATGCACGTGAACGGGCTCGTCGCCATGGTCGTGATAGAAGGATTTATCAATATTGGCGGTCAGCCAGTACGGCTCGCCTTTGCCCGGCAGGCGCCGGTAGATTGCTTCCGGCTCCAGTGCCCGGTCCTGAATCACGTTGTAAGGATCCAGAGCGGAATTCCAGTCCGCCCCGTCGGCAGCATGCAATGCGATTTTGATGCGTTCGCTATACACTTCCAGTCCGTCCGGAATGCCGGTGACGCGAATCGGCAGCGCCATGGCGATTCTTCCTTCTTCCGGATGAGACGCCCCGACGCCAACCTTACGTCCAGCGTCGCCCTCCAGGCGGATGGCCGTAGAATCGACAGGCGGCAAGCGCATCGCCATCAGATGGAACGCGGTGTCCCAGGGAATGATCGCGTAAAAGGGGAGGAGAAATACCAGCCCACACAGAAAGAGGACGCTCGCTCGCCATGTATCGCGCTTGGAGAATTGCCGCCAACAGGCCAAGCCGGCGAGCAGTGTAGCAATCACTCCCAGGCACACCGTCTCGACCGGCTGGGCGCTACCAAGCGCTAACGTCCCGGGGCTGCCGGCGACCGCCGCAAACATCGAGCCCAAAATGAGCGCCAGGAAACCGGCCAGCAACGCCAGCACTACTTGCACCATGTTGGCCGTGAGAGACGCCAGCACCAAAACGAACAACAGGCCGACGGCCAGTCCGGCCTCCTCCCACAGGAGCGCCGAAAGGTAATGGAGGGGCAAGAACCCATTCACCGCGAGAGCGAGCACATGATCGAGCAATGTCGGCAGGCTGAGCAACAGCAGCACGAACAGCAGCTTCGCCAGCAGGAGACTCTTCCAGGAATAAGGGCGCGTGATCCAGAATTGGCGGTCGCCGGGGAGACGGTCCTCCTGGACTACCGAAATCACCAGGAACCACTGCGCCAGTACGACCAGAAGTAAAAAGCCCCGCATGTTCGCCAACTGGGGATGGCGCCCGGCGGCGGAATCGACCACGGCGGCGGCCGCCATCAGCAGCCACACCACCGCGATGCGCGGCCGCATGCGGCGGATGTCCTTGCGCAAGATCCAGAGAGCCTGCCGCATCAGCGTGTGTCCCGCCCTTTCTTCGCCAGCGCTACGAAAATCGCGCGCAGCGGCATGCCGTTCACCGCCATATCGCGATAAGCAGGGAAGACGCTGCGCGCCAGCTCCGCGGAGTTGTCCGGGTGGTACCGCGTGTCTACGAAGCGGACCACCGGGCCGGAGATCTCCAGGTGCATCCAGTCCGCCGGCAGCTCGCGAGGATGCTCGGGCGGCGCGTCGAAGGTGAGGACGATTTCGCGGAAGCGCGCGCTGAGCGACTCCAGCTCCTCGGAGATGCGCAGCCTGCCCTCTTCGAGATAGCCGATGTGGCTGGCGAAGCTTTCCATCTCGCCGAGATCGTGCGAGGAAATGAAGATGGTGGTGCCCTCGGCGCGCGCCAGCAGGCTTTCGATGAGTTCGTCGCGCACCAGCGCGTCGAGCCCGGTGAACGGCTCGTCGAGCACGATCAGGCGCGGGCGATAGGCCAGCGAGGAGGCGAGCGATGCCTTCATGCGCATGCCGCGCGAGAGATCCTTCAGTTTCTGGTCGAGCGGCAACTGGAGTTGGCGCAGCAGTTCGCTCTCCAGCGCGCCGTCCCAGGTGGGATAGAACGGCGCCAGGTAGCGGAGGAAATAGCGCACGGTCATCCACTCGGGCAGCTCCTGATTTTCGGAGACGTAGCCGATTTGGGCGAAGTCGCGCGGGCCCAGAAGGCGCGAGTCGGTGGCGAGCACCTCGCTGCGGCCGCTGGTGGGCGCGAGGATCTTCATCAGCAGTTTGATGGTGGTGGTTTTTCCCGCCCCATTGGGCCCCACCAGCCCGTAGATGCTGCCCTCCGGCACATCGAGCGAGAACCTGTTGAGCACGGGCGTGCCGCGGAAAACTTTGGTGAGATCGTAGGTACGAATGGCGCTGTTCATTTGCGCTTCTCCAGGCGGCGCCAGTGCTCCGCCAGCGATTCGGTGACTTCCGCCAGGCTCATTCCCAGGCGTTTGGCTTCCACCGCCAGTTGTTCCACTTCGCGCTCCAACAGGCGGGCCCGCTCAGCGGCGGTGGATTGGGGCGGGTGCGCCACCACCGTGCCGGTGCCGGGCATCACTTCGAGCAATCCTTCGTTCAGCAGGTGGGTGACGACTTTGTGCGCGGTGTTGGGATTGATCTTGAGCGCGGTGCTCAAGGTGCGCACCGATGGAAACGGGTCGCCCGGACGCAGTTGACCGGAGATCAGGGCCTTCTTAGCGGCATATACGACCTGTTCGTACAACGAACTTCCCGGCCGGAACGCCACCCGGAAGGGTATCATGGCTGTATTATTACTCGTAGTACAGTGAGAGTCAATGCTTTTGTGCGCGCAGGTGGCAGCGGATATCGAGCGCGGGGAAGATCCACGCGGCGTGCCGCTCGTACCACTTCAAGGATCGGCCGGCGATGAAGCGGCCCAGATTATCGAGCACGAAATTGCCGCCGAAGGTGAGCCGGCATTCCACGATCTCGAAACGGTAGGGCGCGCCGGCGAAGGTGGGGAAGTC